>Ga0105240_10000341_pt1 | contig 87370 bp, 73 predicted proteins | sample KBSC54metaG_FD_80426 | JGI IMG/M metagenome (GOLD analysis project Ga0105240, IMG submission 80426) | Corn rhizosphere microbial communities from Kellogg Biological Station, Michigan, USA - KBS C5-4 metaG | ecosystem: Host-associated > Plants > Roots > Rhizosphere > Soil | place: Michigan, USA...
CGCTCGATATCGAGCGTGCCCGCGCCTTCAGGAAAGTCGCCAAGCTTGTAGTTGACTACCACGCCGTCGCGCTGGGCGCCTTCGTTGTAGTAATACGAAAGCAGGGTCGGCAAGGTGTTACGGAAGGTCGGGTGACCGATCCACCAGTCGAAGTAGATGATGTCGGGATGATAGTTGTCGATCAGCTCCGCGGTCCGTGCCAGCCAGTCGTCCAGCCACGCCTGCGAAACGTAAGTCCAGTCCGCCGCCAGATTCTGGTCGTCCTTGCTCAGGTGAGCTACCGCAGGGCCGTAGAGCTCGGCATTGCGCGGATCGTTCACGTCCGAATCGAAGCGACGGCCGCCATCGAAGAACCAGTCGTGCTCTGCACGATGGGACGAGACACCGAAACGCATGCCCTGGGCCCGCACTGCTTTTTCCAACTGCCCGATGACATCGCGTCGCGGGCCTTTCTTCACCGCGGTCCAGTCAGAAAGCGAGGAGTCGTACATGGCAAAACCGTCATGGTGTTCGGCCACCGGCACGACATAGCGAGCCCCTGCATCGTGAAACAGGCGTGCCCACGCATCAGGATCGAAGCGCTCGGCCTTGAACAACGGCACCAGATCCTTGTAGCCGAATGTCGATTGCGGGCCATAGGTCGCCACATGATGGGCGAACTCCTTGGTGCCTTGCTGATACATGTTGCGCGAGTACCACTCGCTGCCGAAAGCGGGTACGGAATAGACGCCCCAATGGATAAAGATGCCGAACTTGGCATCGTCGTACCACGCTGGCGAACGGTATTGCTGCAGTGATGTCCAGTCGCTGCGGAAACGTCCCTGGCTGACGCCTTTGGCGACGCGCTCGAGAATCGCCTTGCGCTGCGGCGCGAATTTGGCGCTCGCCTGCTGCCAGGCCGCATCCTGCGCGGCGGGAGATAGCGTGTCGGCAGTGGGTGCAGTCGCGGACTGCGCCATGGCCAATCCACAAATCAGCCAACCTGCGATGAGAGAAGCGCACGCAAGCATTCGTCCGCGTGCGCTGCCAGGAGTCGCCCTATCCGACAAAAGAATCACCGCGGTGCGCCAGCTCTTCCAATTCATCCCTTGACTCCCGTTTCTTCAGCACCATCGACTTGCCAAAAAAAACCGGCGCAAAACACGTCTGTTTGCGCCGGGTGGAGCACTAAATGCTGTATGCCCTTATCGAGGCGAGATCGTTGACGCCGACCGTCGGCACCTCAACCTGCGCACGGGCACAGCCCATCGCACACAGGATGCACGTGCATAAAACTATCGCTCCGATCATCTGCACGATTGCCATGTTGCCGCGCCCAGGACACCTAGCTGCCCGTGTTCGACGACGAACACCGGCGTACTTCCCAGGAACGAACGCATGACGCCCTTGTCCAGGAACCGTTCCATGAAGGGGCCTGCGCGCAGGACGCCCGATAGCTGTGCGAGGAAACCACCAGCGAGGCAAATACCGCCACTGGCCCCGAAGGCAATGGCAACATCGCCACAAAACGCACCAAGCCACCGACAGAAAAAATCCACGGCTTCAACAGCAAGAGCATCTTCACCGGCAAGTGCTGCCGCACTGATCGCGCTTGGCTCGGTCAATGGCGCGGAACATCCCCGCACCACGCCCAGCGCGCGATAGAGCCGCAGCAGGCCGGGTCCGCTCAATACATGTTCGTAGGCCACGTAACCATCGACAGGACCGAGCTCGGCGCGAATCACTTGCTCCACACCGGGGCGGGCGGCCAGCTCCATCTGCCCTGCCTCGGTATGCAGCACGCGCACCGGCGTTCCTGGCAACCATAGCGCGGCGCCCAGACCGGTGCCTGGGCCAACCACGGCGACAGGACCGTGGGGATCGATGTCCCCCTGGGCGATCACCATGGTGTCTTGGCGATCGATATGACCGATGGCATGCGCAAACGCTTCAAAGTCGTTGAGCACCGCCACCTCGGTGAACCCACCTTCTACCCGAAGGACTTCCGGAGCAACCGGCCACGCGAGGTTGTCATTGATGACGCGCCCATGATCCATGTAGCCCGCGCACGCCAGCACCACGGCGCATGCATGGACATGATGCGTACGACAGAAAGTGCGCAAGATATCGGTCAGCGACGGGTACGCCGCACATCGATAGGTCTCATAAACAAGGATGACGGGTTGCTCAGTCACGCTGCCGGCCGCGACCAACCCTACGCGAGCGTGCGTGCCACCCAGATCGACAGCGAGGAAAAGCGACCCCACGCCGTTTCGCCGGTCTGTATCCATCACCGGGGCGTGTCCTGCATTCTCCAGCGGCTGCTCGATTTGCACCGAACCTTGTCCCCCATCCGACAACGTTGTCATCACCCCTTCCCCGCGCCATCGGCGCCGTGACCCAGACCGTTTATTGGCGAATCGATTATTCACTGGTGCCACGTTAAGCGCAATATGCCGCAAAAAACCACGGTATTGCCATGCTGCAACGCAGCGTAATAATGATCACATATAAACGTAGTTTTCATACCTGTACAAGAAGTATCATTTACGGGCGGCGCACCGGTCGTCATGACGCACGGTCCCGCAGCGGACATTTTTTTGTCCATAGGACAAACCCGGGAGTTTTGATGTCGCCGCAGCGCAAAGGCCAGGATCTGACGAACCCGTTGCTCAAGCGAGGCGTCGAGCTGTCGCCCCTGGCATTTGGCGGCGCGCCCGTGGGAAACCTCTATGCAAGCGTCAACGAGACGGAGGCACTGGATGCCATCATCCATGCCTGGCACGGGGGCATCCGACACTTCGACACCGCGCCCTACTACGGCTACGGCTTGAGCGAGGCCCGGATGGGCGCCGCACTTGGGGGAATGGAGCGTTCCAGCTACACGCTCTCGACCAAGGTGGGACGGCTGATCGATGTCGACACCGCGCGCCGCGATCGCAGCGATGGGTTTGCGGTCGATGGGCAACGTGCGTATTTCGATTACAGCCGTGACGGCGTTCTACGCAGCCTGGAAACCAGCCTCAGGCGGCTGCGTACGGACCACATCGATATCCTCTTGCTGCACGATGTCGGCGCGCTGACTCATGGCGATCGACACGCGGATGTACTCGCGCAAGCGCTGGACGAAGCCCTGCCGGCGATGGCCGAACTCCGCGACCGCGGCGTCGTTGGCGCCATCGGCATCGGTGTCAACGAAGAAGCCGTCTGCCTTGAGGTCATGCGGCGCTTCCCGCTCGACGTGATCATGTTGGCCGGACGCTATACCCTCTTCGAACAAGATCACAGCAGCACGGTCATGGCGCGCGCCCAGGCCGATGATGTTGCTGTTCTTATCGCCGGCCCGTACAACTCCGGCCTGCTCGGTTCCGAAGATGGCCCGGGCGATACCTATGACTATGCGCCAGCGTCATCCGAGATCAAAGAGCGTGCACAACGTTTTTATGATCTGTGCCATCGCACGGGTGCGCAGGTCGGCGCTGCCGCGCTGCAGTTCCCGGGAGCCCACCCCGCCGTCGCGAGCGTGGTATGCGGGCTTCGCTCCATGGCCGAGGTCGACAGCGCCCTGGATCGACTGCGCTCGACCGTGCCCGCGGCAACGTGGAAAGCGCTAAAAGACGAAGGCCTGATCGCTTCCGGAGTACCGGTACCGTGATCATCGACGCGCATCGCCACTACTGGGATCCTTCGCGGCTGGAATACGGCTGGCTCGCACATGCGCCGGCCACGCTTCAGCGTAGCTTTCTGCCGAGTGACCTGAATTCATCTGACGCCTGCATCCTTGTGCAGGCAGCGCCGGACGAACGCGAGACACTTTATCTGTTCGAGCTTGCCCGCCATACAAAGGGCGTGCTTGGTGTGGTGGGATGGGTCGACATGGAGGCGGACGACGTACCCGCGCGCATCGCCTCACTCGATGAGCAAGGCCAGGGCCTGCTGCGCGGCATTCGACCGATGGTCCAGGACATCCCCGATACCGAGTGGCTCGCCAGGCCATCACTGGACCGTGCCTTCGATTGCCTGAGGGACCGTGGCCTCGTCTTTGATGCCCTGGTCGATGGACGGCATCTTCGCGCGCTGTCGCAGCGCCTGGCGAAGCATCCCGGGTTGCTGACCGTCATCGATCATGGCGCCAAGCCGAATATTGCCGACCGGGACTTCGCCACATGGTCCGGCGCCATCGCACGCATCGCACAACTGCCCGATGTCGCCTGCAAGCTCTCCGGCTTACTGACACTCACCGGCGCCGTCGATGCGGACAACGCGGCCATCGAACCCTATGCAGCACATATCTTCGAGAGCTTTGGCCCACAGCGCGTGATCTGGGGCAGCGACTGGCCGGTGGTGACGACGCATGCCTCCTACGAGCAATGGAAAAGCCATGTGCAACGACTGATCCAACGTTTCGCCGCTCGACACGAGGCGGCCGTATTGGGCGGTAACGCCGCGACCATCTACTCACTCGCCGGGCGCTTACCGGCAAACCATGCATCGAGGACCCCGTAATGAACATGCACTGCCGGTCGTTTGTTCCGCTTGCCCATGGAGCTGCCCCATGACCGGACGCCTCGCAGGCAAGCATGCCCTGGTAACGGCCGCCGGCGCCGGCATCGGCCGCGCCACCGCCCTAGCCTTCGCGAAGGCCGGCGCCACCGTGTTCGCAACGGATATTGACGATGCCAGCCTGTCGACGTTGGCTGCAGAGCACGACGCCATCGTCACTCGCGTGCTCGACGTCACTGATCCTGCCGCGATCGATGCGTTGATTGGCTCGCTCGATCGTGTCGACGTTCTTTTCAACTGCGCAGGCTACGTGCACGCCGGAACCATTCTCGATACCGATGCAGCGAGCTGGCGACGCTCATTCACTATCAATGTGGACAGCATGTTCCACCTTTGTCGCGCCGTCCTGCCCGGCATGCTGCAGCGTGGCTCGGGCAGCATCGTGAACATGTCGTCAGTTGCATCGAGCATCAAGGGCGTACCGAATCGCTTTGCTTACGGCACGACCAAGGCCGCGGTCATCGGTCTGACCCGCTCGATCGCCGCCGATTACGTAGCGCGCGGTATCCGCTGTAACGCGATCTGCCCAGGCACGGTGAAAACGCCTTCGCTTGCCGAGCGCGTGCGTGCACTGGGCGGCGATGAAGAAGCCGCATGGCAAAGCTTTACGTCGCGCCAGCCGATGGGTCGCCTGGGCGATCCCGCTGAAATAGCTGCTCTCGCTCTCTACCTCGCATCCGACGAGTCGTCCTTTACCACCGGCACGACGCATGTGGTGGATGGCGGCTGGTCAAACTGATGGAAGCCATATCATGAAACTGTGTCGTTACGGAAAGGCCGGCGCCGAAAAGCCGGGCCTGATCGATCAGGAAGGTACGTTGCGCGATCTATCGGGAGTTGTCGGCGACATAACCGCCGACGTACTTGCCGACGAAGGACTGCGCCGGCTGGCTGCCATCGATCCTGCCACCCTTCCGCGCGTGGATGGCAGCCCGCGCTACGGCACGCCGGTAGCGCACGTCGGCAAGATGATCTGTGTCGGCATGAACTATGCCGATCACGCTGCGGAGACGCAGGCGCCGGTGCCCGAGCAACCCGTCCTTTTCATGAAGGCGACGACAGCTATTGGCGGCGCCAACGATACCGTGGTCATCCCGCGCGGCTCGGTAAAAACGGATTGGGAAGTCGAGCTGGGCGTGATCATCGGCGCTGTGACGCGCGACGTCTCCATCGACGAAGCGCTCGGATATGTCGCTGGCTATGCCGTGATCAACGACTTGTCCGAGCGCGAGTTCCAGCTCGAGCATGGCGGGCAATGGGTCAAGGGCAAAAGCTGCGACACGTTTGGTCCGATCGGCCCCTGGCTGGTGACGAGAGATGAGGTGGCCGACCCGCAGAACCTCTCTCTCTGGCTCGAAGTGAACGGCCACCGTTACCAGAACGGAAACACGCGCACGATGGTTTTCGGCGTGGCGCACCTGGTCAGCTACATAAGCCGCTATATGACCCTCATGCCCGGCGATGTCATCAGCACCGGGACGCCAGCGGGTGTCGGCCTTGGCTTGAAGCCACCGACTTACCTGAAGCCCGGCGATGTCATCGAGCTTGGTATCGAAGGTCTGGGGCGCCAACGGCAAGACGTAGTGGCTCACACCAAACAGTAGTCCGCGTTTGTTTCTTTTCAGCTTTTGGTTGCCGGCACGGGAGGCCGGTCATGATGGCGAAAATTACCGCCCTGGAAACTTTCGACGTGCGTTTCCCGACGTCGCTAGCGCACGATGGTTCGGATGCCATGAACCCGGATCCGGATTACTCCGCGGCGTACGTCGTACTTAAAACCGACCACTCCGATGGCGTTGCCGGTTACGGGCTGGTATTCACCATCGGTCGCGGCAACGACATACAGACAACGGCCTTGGCTGCGCTCGCGCCGATGGTGGTGGGTCGCCCCGTAAGCGAGGTCGTCGGCAATCTTGGTGCATTCGCCAGGCAACTCACGGGCGATTCCCAGTTACGCTGGCTGGGCCCTGAAAAGGGCGTCATGCACATGGCCATCGGTGCAGTGATCAACGCCGCATGGGACCTGGCTGCACGCCTGGCGAACAAGCCCGTCTGGCGATTCATCGCCGACATGTCGCCCGAGCAGTTGGTCGAACAGATCGACTTTCGCTATATCACCGATGCGCTCACGCCAGAACAAGCCCTGGCGATACTGCGCGAAGCCGAGCCGCATAAGCAGGCGCGCATCAGGCAACTGGAGGCTGAAGGCTATCCAGCCTATACCACCTCACCCGGATGGCTAGGCTATTCGGACGAAAAGATGCAACGTCTCGCCCGCAAGGCGGTCGACGATGGTTTTCGTACCATCAAGATCAAGGTGGGGTTGAATCTGGAGGACGACATTCGACGCTGCCATCTCGCACGCGAAACCGTAGGGCCGGACATTGCCATCGCAGTCGATGCCAACCAGCGCTGGGACGTACAGGCGGCCATCGACTGGTTGCGCCCGCTCAAGGATGTAGGCCTCGCCTGGGTGGAAGAACCCACCAATCCCGATGACGTGCTGGGCCACGCCGCGATTCGGCGAGGCGTGTCACCTATTCCCATTTCCACCGGCGAACATGGACAGAACCGGGTCCTGTTCAAACAGTTGCTCCAGGCCGGTGCGGTTGACCTGATCCAGATCGATGCGGCGCGCGTGGGCGGCGTCAACGAGAATCTCGCCATTTTGTTGTTGGCGGCACACTTTGGCGTACGCGTGTTTCCGCATGCAGGCGGTGTGGGGTTGTGCGAACTGGTGCAGCACCTTGCCATGGCGGACTTCATTGCCATCACCGGCAAGAAAGAAGATCGCGCCATCGAATTCGTCGATCACCTGCACGAACATTTCGTCGATCCGGTAACGATCGTGAACGGTCGCTACCTCGCGCCGAAGGCGTCGGGGTTTTCGGCACGCATGCACAACGCCTCGATACACGATCATCGGTTCCCCGAAGGCATTGTGTGGAAAAACCTCTCAATGGCCGAAGCAGGTTAAGCCCATGAAGACGCCCGTCACGAATATCGCCGACCTGCGCGCCCTCGCTCGCCGGCGCGTGCCACAGGCGTTCTTCGAATATGCCGACCGTGGCTCGTACGACGAAACGACGCTGCATGAAAACCGCCACGCGCTGGATCGCCTGCAGCTTCGGCAACGCGTCATGCAGAATGTCGACAATCGGTCGTTGGCCACGACCATCATCGGCTCACCCGTGAGCATGCCGCTGGCCATCGCACCCACGGGGCTGACAGGGCTGCAACACGGAAGCGGCGAAATCCATGGTGCGCGAGCAGCGGCCGAGGCAGGGATTCCATTCTGCCTGAGCACGATGTCGATCTGCTCGATCGAACAGGTACATGCTGCCAGCGATACGCCATTCTGGTTCCAGGTTTACGTCATGCGCGACCGCGGTTTTACCCGCGAGCTGATCCAGCGCGCTAGCACAGCCCATTGTTCCGCACTGATGCTGACCGCCGATCTCACCGTGCAGGGGCAACGCCACCGTGAGATCAAGAATGGTCTCTCCGTGCCACCGAAGATCACCCTGCGCAATCTGTTCGATATCGCCAGCAAGCCACGCTGGGCGTGGCATGTACTCCAGGCGCCCAGTCGCTCGTTCGGCAATCTCGAGGGCCGCATCGGGAGCGCCGATAGCCTGACGACACTGGCCCAGTGGATTGCCAACCAGTTCGATCCGACACTCAACTGGAACGACCTGGCGTGGATTCGCGAACTCTGGCCGGGGAAGCTCATCATCAAGGGCATCCTCGACCCCGAGGACGCACGGTTGGCGGTGACGCATGGTGCCGACGCGATCGTAGTGTCGAACCACGGTGGCCGACAGCTCGATGGAGCGCCCGGCTGTATCGACGCCCTGCCCTCGATCATCGAAGCGGTCGACGGACGTATCGAGGTCTTGTTCGATAGCGGCATCACCAGCGGCCAGGATCTACTCAAGGCCCTGGCGTTAGGCGCGCGCGCAGGGCTTATCGGCAAGGCTTTCCTCTACGGCCTCGGCGCGGGTGGCCAAAGCGGCGTTGCACAAGCGATCGAGCTGATACGGCGCGAACTCAGTGTCACCATGGCACTGACCGGCCAGCGCGATGCTGCGCACATCTCTCCCGATATCGTCTGGCGTCGCACCTGATCAGTCAGGGCATGTGGCCAGGTCGAAGATACGTTGCATGGGCACCCACTTCTGCCCTGCCGCAGCCCATGGCAGGGGTTGCTGAAACGTCGACATCAGGGCTTCCCAGGCTTGTACACGCTCGTTGGCGGCATCTGCCGCAGCCTTGGCATGGGCGTCGAACGAAGACGCTGCACGCATGAGCATGACCAGGCGGTTGCCGGTGCGATAGATCTGCATATCGAGAATGCCGGCATCGCGAATCGACTTCACCACTTCGGGCCAGATGAAGTCCTGGCGGTGCCAACGCTCGTACTCGGCGATCAGCTGCGGGTCGTCGCGCAGATCCAATGCCAGGCAGTGCAAGGTCATGCAGGTACCTCTGCGCCGATCCGGCCCCAATGCTGCCGGGCAAACAGGAAGATCGCGATGAAGCACACCGCAGGGACAAGCATCGCATGCGCGATCCCTGCGGCGTCGGAAGCTGCGCCCATGGCAGCGGTCAGTACCGCCCCGCCAATGATGGACATCACCAGCAACGCCGCACCGAACTTGCGCTCATCGTCGCTTCGCCCTTCCACACCCAGCGCGAAAATAGTCGGATACATCACCGACATGAAGAAGCTGGACGCCACTAACGCGTACATGCCCGACGGGCCCGGTACAAAAGCCGCGAAAATGGTCAACAACACATTGACCGCTGCAAAAAGGGCCAGCACTCGCGCCGGTTTCAAATACTTCATCAGGCCCGCCCCTGCAAAGCGCCCGACCATAAAACAGACCAGTCCGGCTGTCACAAAGTTGGCCGCCACTTTGTCGGCCGTGCCAGGCATTGTCGACTGTGCGTAGCGGATCATGTAGCTGAAGACGGCAACCTGCGCACCCACATAGAAAAACTGCGCAAAGACAGCTCCCAGGAAGCGTCCATCGCGCAGCAGGCTTTTCAACACGCCGTGCCGGGCGGCCCCCTCATCGCGGACCGAAATCGCAGATCGCGGAAAACGCGTCAGCAAAATCAGGATCGCCCACGCGATAACGCTGATCCCGATCACCAGATACGGCATCTGCACTGCTGCCGCCTCGCTTTTGACGAAGGCCGTATGGGTGGCCGAATCCATCGCCGCCAGCTCTGCCGCGGAATGTTCGACACCGGTAAAAATGAAGTGCTGACCGACCAGCACGCCGGTGATCGAGCCCAGGGGATTGAATGCCTGCGCCAGATTCAGGCGCGCGGCGGCCGACGATGACGGCCCAAGCAGCGTGACGTATGGATTGGCCGAGGTTTCCAGAAAGGCCAGACCCGATGCGATAACAAACAGCGCAGCGAGAAATACACCATAGGTCGCCGAAGCGGCCGCCGGCCAGAACAACAAGGCGCCCAACCCGTAGAGCATCAACCCAAAGACAACAGCCGACTTGTAGCCATACCGGCGCATGTAGATGCCCGCAGGCAATGCAACGACGAAATAGCCAAGATAGAACGCGCTTTGTACAAGTGCCGCCTGAAAGTCCGATAACGTAAAAGCCTTCTTGAACTGCGTCACCAGCACGTCATTGAGGTTGTTCGCCACGCCCCACAAAAAGAAAAGGCTTACGATCAAGGCGAGGGGAAACCAGGGCGTACGCCCCCCGGAGGTGTCGTGCGCCTGAGCCGGCGAACCTTGCGGGTGCATGTATGACTTCCTCCAAGCGCTTTTGCGGACGCCGGCCGCGTCTCTATGACGGGACTGGATAGTGTGCAAATATGAACTTACTATTCACCTGCATAACAAGCTGCGCTGCAGCATAACCGTGAACCGGTTCGGCACAAGCCGAATCCCCCGCTAAACTCCGTCGAAACTCTCATCGATGCCACGGACAGATATGGCTGCCGAGTCACCCAAGTACCGCGCTCCAGCTCTCGACAAGGGACTGGACATCCTCGAGTTACTCGCAAAGGCGGTTACGCCGTTGACGATCGCGGAAATATCCGAAGGCGTGGGACGCTCCCGCGGCGAAATCTTCCGCATGCTCCAGGTCCTGGAAGAACGCGACTACATCAGTCGCCCTGACGGGGAAGGCGCCTATTCGATCACCCCTCGCCTGTTTCGCCTCGGGATGGAGCAGCCTCCGGTCAAAAGTCTGGTCGAAACGGCGCTTCCGATCATGCACCGGCTCGCCGAAGAGATCGATCAGTCGTGCCACCTGGTGGTGCCTTCACAGGAACAGATCGTGGTGATCGCACGCGTAGACCCTCCCGGCGAGATTGGGTTGGTCGTACGCGTGGGTCACCGTCGCCCGATGTCGCACTCGGCATCGGGCTATGTCCTGCTGGCATGGCAGGACGACGAAACACGCGAGCGCTGGTTCAAGACCATGACCGCGCATGAGCCGAACCTGCGCCGCCTGCCTATCGAGACGGCTATCCGCGAAATTCGCCAGGCCGGCGTTGCGACCATCCCCAGTCAGGTGGTCGATGGCGTTACCGATCTTTCGGCGCCCGTCATCGAGCACGATCACGCCGTCTGCGCGATGACTATTCCGTTCATCGAGCGCCGCGGGTCGTCCGTCAACATGGCGACCACCACGCGACTCCTCATAAGTGCGGCGAACGAGGTTTCTCACGTATTGGCGCATGGCCAGGCGCAATCGCTGGCCGAATGACGCCGAATGACGCGCCTCAACGCATCGCACGCGGCGTAGCGGGCTCGCGCACCAGCCGGTCCTGCAACAGGCCTGCGCGTTCCAGCGGCAGATAGGCGAGTGCAGCCAGGTGCGAGTGAACGCGCTTGAGGTCGCGCAGGATGCGCAGGTAGACATCACCGCCGCCGCCATCGCGGCGCTCGCGCAATGCACGGATGTGCCGTTCCGATGCTTCGTTTTCCAGGCGCCACAATATTTCCTTGCGCGCCACCAGTTGCTGCGCCGCACGTAGATCGCCACGCAGGAATACCGTGAGCCCGAGGCGCAGGCTTTCCATGACGAGGTTATGCATGGCAGCCAGGTCCTGGATATCTTCGGCCGAGAAATCCTGGCCACGCTCGGCTTTCTTGGCGGCGAACTCCATCAGATTGTTGGCGGTGATATCGCCGATATGCTCGATGTTGATGACGAAGGCGAGGATCTCCTGGCTGCGCTCGCCATCCTCTTCGTTCAATGCCTCCGCGCCGAGGTCCGTGAGGTATTCGCGGATGGCCATACCCAGCCGGTCGAGCCAGGGATCCATGCGGCTGATCACTGCGGCACGTGCACGATCATCCTTCCCAAAGACTTCCACCAACCCTTTCAACATGCCCTCGACCATGTCGGCCATGCGCATGGACTCGCGCGCGGCATTGGCCAGCGCCACGTTGGCCGACTCGAGCGCGCCCTCATCGAGGTACTGCGGCACACCCGGATCCTCCGGACGCGGCGGGTCGGGCAACAGGCGCACCAGCAAATGCGCCATGCGCTCGACCGGCAGGATAAACAACATCGCCAGGGCGAGATTGAAGGCGGTATGAAAATTCACCGCCATGCGCGCCGGTGAAGCGCCAAGCGGTGCCAGCCATTGCGTCAACGGATGCAGCAACGACAGGCAGACAACGCAGCCGAACGCGCGCACCAGCAGGTTGCCCAGCGGCAGGCGGCGCGCCATCGGGGTATGCGCTTCGAGCAAGGCCGGCAGCGTGCCGCCGAGGTTCGCGCCGAGCACGAGCGCCAGCGCACCAGTTGCATCCACGACACCGGCATTGGCCAGCGAAGCGATCAGCAGCACCATGGCAACGCTGGAATGAAACAGCCAGGTCAACAGCGCCGCCACCAGCACGGCCAGCACCGGCTCGGAGGCCAGGCTCTGCACGACCGCGCGCAAGACCTGCGCATTCTCCATCGGCGCCAGTGAGGCTACCAGCAGATGCAGCGAAAGCAGCATCAGGCCGAGCCCGATCGCTACGCGACCGAGGTTTTCATAACGCGCATCGTCCGTACGGCGATGGATGGCAAAGCCCAGCAGTATCAGCACGGGCGCCACCACCGAGATATCGAACGACATCAGCTGCACGATCAGCGTCGTACCGACGTTGGCGCCAAGCATCACCGCCAGGCCGGGCGCCAGGCCGAGGAAACCGCTGGCGGCGAACGAAGTGGCCATCAAGCCGGCCGCGGTACTGCTCTGCAGCAGCGCCGTAATGCAGATGCCAAAGGCGAATGCCATGGGGCGGTGCCCAAGATAGCGTCCCAGCCAACGGCGCAATGCGCTGCCATAGCCGCGCAACACGCCGCTGGTGACCATGTGTGTGCCCCACAGGAGTAGCGCGACATAGCCCGCGATATCGAGCAGGGCGAATGTTCCTTTCATATCGGTTCTCCTTGGTATCTGTCGCACCAAGTGATGGCGCCCACAAAACCCGGCGGCTTCGCTGAGTTTTTGTAGGGACGGCTTCAGCCGCGACAAGCTTTAATGTAGCCGTGAGTCGCGACTGAAGGGAGTTTCGAAAAACCGTAAAGTCGGTCGCTGCGCGGCCTGGAAAGTCGCGCCTTCGGCGCTGTAAAGGGTAAACGGGAAAAGCCGAGCCTCGCCAGCTCAACGCTTTTGGCTCTCTCTGCTTACCATTGACCCTTGACAAGGCGCGCAGCGGACGGATTCACCCAGGTTTCTAGAGGTTCCCTGAAGGGAGTTTCGAGAAGCCCTCCTCTACTTGTCATTCCGGCGCAGGCCGGGATGACGGGAGGCAAGGTTTTTAGACGTCCGTACTGCCGTAGCCAGGCGGGGAGAAAGAACGGACAGCATGCACGCTGTCCGTTCCCATCATGGCTTAGAGCCAGCGTCCGTAGCGACGAATATAGATCAGCTTCATGATCTGGGTCAGCACGCAGTAGGTAAGCACAGTCACGCCTACCCAGGCGAAGTACACCGCTGGGAGCGGAACCATGCCGAACTTCGTGCCGAGCCCGGTGAACGGCAGCACCATGCCGACCAGGATGGCGGCAACAGTCAATGCCAGCACCGGCGCGGCGGCGATACTTTGCAGGAACGGGATCTTGCGCGTGCGGATCATGTGCACGATCAAGGTCTGCGTCAGCAAGCTCTCGACGAACCAGCCAGTCTGGAAGAACGACTGGTGCTCCGGCGAGTTCGCACCGAAGACGTGCCACAACAGCCAATAGGTCGTAATGTCGAAAATCGAACTGACCGGGCCTATCCACACCATGAAACGACCGATGTCGCTGGCGTCCCATTTGCGTGGCTTGCGCAGATATTCCTCGTCCATGCGATCGAACGGGATCGACAACTGCGAGGTGTGATACAGCAGATCCAGCACCAGCAGCTGCAGCGGCAGCATCGGCAGGAACGGCAGGAACGCACTCGCCACCAGCACCGAGAACATGTTGCCGAAGTTGGAGCTGGCGGTCATCTTGATGTACTTGATGATGTTGCCGAAGGTGATACGACCTTCGATCACGCCCTCTTCCAGCACCATCAGGTTCTTTTCGAGCAAGATGATGTCGGCCGACTCCTTCGCGATATCGGTCGCGGTATCCACCGAGATACCCACGTCCGCTTCGCGCAGCGCCGGCGCGTCGTTGATGCCGTCGCCGAGGAAGCCGACGGTATGACCCTGACGCTGCAGCGACTTCACCACGCGCGCCTTCTGCAGCGGCGACATCTTGGCAAAGACGGTCGTACGCTTGACCAGCTCGTCCAGCTCGGCATCGTCCAGCGGCTCGATATGCTTGCCCTGGGCGGAATGCTCCACATCCAGCCCGACTTCACGGCAGATCTTGCGCGTCACGGCCTCGTTATCGCCGGTGATCACCTTTACCTCTACACCGTGGTGATGCAGCGCGGCGATAGCGGTGCCGGCCGTGTCCTTCGGCGGATCGAGGAAGGCCAGGCAGCCCACTGCGATCATGTCCTTTTCGTCAGCCACGCCGTAGGTGCGACCACCGGCGGGCGGCTGGCGCTTGATCGCCACCACCAGCACACGCAGGCCGTCCTCGTTGAGGTGCCGGGTCATCGCCTTGATGCTGTTGCGCTGGTCATCTGTCATCGGCAGGATGTCGTCGCCCGCCTTCGCGTACGCGCAGATCGACAGCATCTCCTCGACGGCACCCTTGCATACCAGCAGCTCGCTGCCGTCGCCGTTGCTCACCACCACCGACATGCGGCGGCGCTGGAAGTCGAACGGAATCTCGTCGACGATGTGGTAACGCGACGCGGTCGGCTCGAGATCGCGGTGCTCCAGCACCGCCTTGTCCATCAGGTTCTTCAGGCCGGTCTGGAAACGGCTGTTGAGGTAACCGTATTCCAGTGCCTCCTGCGAATCCTCGCCATACAGGTCGAGATGACGCTCCAGCACGATCTTGTCCAGCGTGAGCGTGCCGGTCTTGTCGGTGCACAGCACATCCATCGCGCCGAAGTTCTGGATCGCGTTGAGGCGCTTGACCACCACCTTCCGGCGCGACATCGCGATGGCGCCCTTGGCCAGGTTGGCAGTCACGATCAGCGGCAACATCTCGGGCGTCAGGCCGACCGCCACCGACAACGCGAACAGGAACGCCTGCAGCCAGTCGTGCTTGTCCAGGCCGTTGATGACGAAGACGATCGGCACCATCACCGCCATGAAACGGATCAGCAGCCAGCTCACGCTCTTCACGCCGCGATCGAAACTGGTCTGCACGCGCTGACCCACGACCGTGCGCGCCAGCGAGCCCAGGTAGCTGCGCGGGCCGGTGGCCACTACGACCGCCGTGGCCGTGCCGCTGACTACGTTGGTGCCCATGTAGCAGACGGTGGCGAGGTCCAACGGGTTGTCGGCCACGGCGGCGGCCTGCTCGCCGGACAGGTCCTTGTGCTCGTGCGTCGGTGCCGACTTTTCCACCGGCAGCGACTCGCCGGTGAGGATGGCCTGGCTGATGAACAGATCCTTCGCGCTCAGCAGGCGCAGGTCGGCGGGCACCATGTCGCCGGCAGCGAGATGCACGATATCGCCGGCCACCAGTTCGGCCACCGGCACTTCAATGCGCTCGCTATGGCCATCGGAGGCGCGACGGGTCACCGTGGCGGTATTGCGCACCATCGCCTTGAGCTTCTCGGCAGCCTTCGACGAACGGTATTCCTGGGTAAAGCTGAGGAATACGCTGATGAAGACCATCGCCGAAATGATGGTCGGACCGGTCAGGTTGGTGTGATCCGTAGCCAACTGCACACCGGCCAGCACCAGCAGCACCACGATGAACGGGTTCTTGAACGCATGCAGCAGCTGAAGCCCCCAATGCGGCGGCTTCTCGTGCGATACCTCGTTCACGCCGTCCCGGTCCAGGCGCTCGGCGATCGCTTCCTCGTTGAGGCCGGCCGTGCTGGTGTCCAGCGCGGCAAGCAGCGCTTCGTTATGTCGAAATGCTTCCAGCGCAACGGCGATACGCACCGGTGCTGGCGCGCCTTTGCCGGGCGCCTTCTCTGCGACGGCCTGGGGAGACTGCTTGGTCATGACTCGCTTCCGTGAATTCGGTAAAACAAGTGGCGAACCGGCGATTCGGCGGGACTACCCCGCGCTCGATGCCAACGCCTGCGCTATGGCCGTCCAGGCGACCGATACCCCAGAGGCTGGCGGAGGCCAGCCTTTGCGGGGCATATCGGTTGTCAGCACTGACAGACTCATCAGTGGCTAGATATCAGCTGCATATGACCGCGTGCTTGCGACGCGGCATGTTCGTGACGCGACGTGACCGGGCGGCCACGGTTCGGGTCGGTATGGCGAGGGGTATCGATGGCCGCCGGCTGGGCCGGTTTCACCAACGGCTCGGGCACGGTAATGGTCCAGGAACGGCTGGAAGCGTCACGGCGACCCAGGAATTGACCTGCGGTACGCAGACGAAAAAAATCGCGAAGGAGCCTCATGGCCCATCTCCTTGTAACGGTGCCTGTGGCAACCGTCAGGAGTGGGCCGGTCTTCCCTAGTCCAGGAAAGCGCCAGCCGACCGCAGGCGGTCGCCGCAGACAATCAGCTTGTTATGCAATGCCGGCACCCGATGCTTGCGGATGTCGACGTTGCGACTAGGGTAAACGTCCATATGCCTTGGTTTGGTCGGGCAGGAATGCCACACGGGCGCGGCGCGCCGGGCGGCCCGCACATTGTCTTGGTGCAACGCGGCAGAGTCAATGCCTGAACGGGCGAAAGTTTCTGCGACTGGTGACGTCGTCGGTCAAATCCCCCGATGGGCCCGCATCGCCAGCCGCTGCCATCGCGAACCACGAAGGCGCTGCTGTATGCGGTCCAGGTACATATGGATCACCGGGGTGAGATACAAGGTAAGCACCTGCGAAACCAGCAGGCCACCGACCACGGTCAGCCCCAGGGGCCGCCGCGACTCCGCGCCGGCACCCATGCCTATGGCAATGGGCATGGTGCCGGCAAAAGCCGCCATGGTGGTCATCATGATCGGTCGAAAACGTGCCGCGCATGCCTCGACGATCGCTTCGGACGACGACATGCCTGTGTCGCGTTGTCGGGCCAGCGCGAAGTCGATCATCATGATCGCGTTCTTCTTCACGATACCGATCAACATCACGATGCCGACGAAGGCAAACAAGTCCAACGGCTCGTGGAACAACAGCAGCGTCAACAGCGCCCCGACTGCCGCGGCGGGCAGGCCAGAAAGAATGGTCAGCGGATGAATGAAGCTCTCATAGAGAATGCCCAGCACGACGTAGATGACCAGCACCGCCAATAGCAAAAGCAGCCCCATACCCTGCATCGATTGTTGAAAGGCCTGCGCCGTGCCCTGGAAGCTTCCGGCAACACTCGCAGGCAAGCCGATCTTCTCCGTGGCGCCGTGAATGGCGCTCACCGCATCGCTCAGGCTGACGCCAGGCGCAAGCGCAAATGAAACCGTCACCGCAGGCAACTCGCCTTGATGGTTGACCGTGAGCACCTGTGCCTTGCGCGCAAAGCTGGCCACGGTGCTCAACGGAACCAGCTTGCCGCCATTGGATGTTACGTAGATCCTGGACAACACCGATGGATCGTTCTGCAGTTTGCGCTCGACCTCCATCACCACCCAATACTGGGTCGCCGAACCGTAGATGATGGAAATCTGGTTCTGCCCGAACGAAGTCCCCAATGCGGATTGCACCTGCGCCATCGTCAAACCGAGCGGCCCCAGTTTCGCGCGATCGACTTCCACCGCCACCGATGCGCTATTGAGATTCAGGTCATTGGCGACGTCCTGAAAACCCGGCAATGCCGCGAATGCAAGCGTCACCTTGTTGGCCCATGCGTACAGCGTATTGAGGTCGAGCGATTGCAGCGTGTACTGATACTGCGACTTGGACCTCAGGCCGCCGATTTGAATCAGTGGCGGATTGAGAATGTACGCGCGCATGCCGATCACCTTGGCAAACTTCGGCCGCAGTTCCTGGATGACCTGCTCCGGCGAAAGATTGCGTTCGCCGGCCGGCTTCAGCTTCAACAGCATGTCGCCATCGTTGATCGTCGACCCGCCCGCCTCGATCGACGACATATAGGCTTCGATGTTCGGATCGTTTCTGGCGATCTCGGCCAATTGCTGTTGGCGCTCGACCATGCCGCCAAAGGAGGTGTCCTGTGGGCCCTCGGTCACTACGCGAAGCTGACCACTGTCGCCGGCGGGAATGAAATCCTTGGGAACATCGTAGAACAGCCATGCCGTACACAGCAGGCTAAGGGCGAACATGCCCAACACCAGGCGTGGCCGCGCAAGGCTCCAGCGCAGGCTGCGCATGTATCCGTGCTGCATGGCTGCAAAGCCACGATCGAACGCCACAACGAATCGATGGCCCTGCCCCGGTGTATGCGCCCTGATAAAGCGGCTGCACAGCATCGGCGTCAAGGTAATGGCGACGAAGCCGGAAATCAGGATCGCAATACTGATGGTGACTGCGAATTCGTGAAACAGGCGCCCGACGATGCCCTCCATGAACATCACGGGGATGAACACTGCAATCAACGATAACGTCATCGAGAATATCGTGAAGCCGATCTCGCGCGCGCCCTTGATAGAGGCGTCATAGGGCGTCATGCCCGCCTCGACGTGGCGCACGATATTTTCGAGCATCACGATGGTGTCATCGACGACAAAGCCAACGGCCAGCGTCAACGCCAGCAACGTGAGATTGTCCAGACTGTAACCCAGCACATACATCGCGCCGATGCTGCCGGCGACGGAAATGGGCAAGACAGCTGCCGAGATCAGTGTGGCCGACAGATTCCCCAGAAACAGATAGATCACCAGCACCACGAGCAGGCCGGCCAACAACAACGTGAACTGCACATCGGCCACGGAAGCGCGGATGGTCTGTGAACGATCGTAGAGCACGGACAACTTTGCCGACGGCGGCAAACCGGCGATGAAGCCAGGAAGAACCGCTTTGATCCGCTCGATCATGTCCACGGTATTGGCGCCGGGCTGGCGCTGGATCGCCAGCAGCACCGAGCGATCGCGGTTGTACCAGCTTGCCAGTTGATCGTTCTGCACGCTATCGCGGGCTTCGCCGACATCGCCCAGGCGCACGGGTGCTCCATTGCGGTAGGCCACTACAACGTCGTTGTAAGGCGCCGCACGCTGCAACTGGCCGTCGTTTCGGACGACATACTGCTGGCGGTCTCCGTAAAGTGTGCCGGTGGCCTGATTGACGTTGGCATCGGCCACGGCCTTCTGCACCTGGTCCAGACCGATACCGGCAACGGCCAGCCGATCCGGGTCGACGCTGATACGCACGGCGTATTTGGCCGAACCATAGACGTGCACTTCGGCCACGCCGTCGATCGTGGAAAGCCGCTGCGCCAACTGCGTTTCGGCGTATTCGTCCAATTGCGCGGGCGGCAGTGTGGACGACGTCATGGCCAGCAGCAGTACCGGTGCAGCGGCCGGGTTCACCTTGCGAAACACGGGCGGCGCAGGCATGTCCTTGGGCAATTGCAGTTGCGCCGCAGAGAGAGCCGATTGCACGTCCTGGGCCGCAGCATCGATATTGCGGCCCAACTCGAAGGTAAGCGTAATGGTCGAGGTGCCCAACGAACTGGATGAGTTCATCGAGCTGACCCCGGTGATCGCCGAGAGCTGCGATTCCAGGGGTGTTGCTACTGCCGACGCCATCGTCTCGGGTGCGGCGCCTGGCAGAGTCGCGCTGATGCGAATGGTCGGGTAATCGACGTTCGGCAACTCACTGACCGCCAAGCGCGGGTAGGCCACGATGCCAAAGATCACCAGCGACGCCATCAGCAGCGTGGTCATCACGGGGCGGCGGATACATAGCTCCGGTAGGTTCATACACCGCTCGATGCGAGCACGGGTGTGCCATCGGTCAACAGCAGTTGGCCATCCGTTACCACGCGCTCCCCCGCCTGCAAGCCTTTGTTGATGACGATTCGCCCTGCACTGCTTGGCCCTGCGCTCAGATAGCGTTGATGTGCCTTGCCGTCCGTACCGATCACGAAGACAAAATCCCCCTTGTCGGAGCTTTGCAGCGCGGCCGTCGGCACGCTCACCACATGATCGAGTCGTCGAGTGGGCAGTTTTATTTGCAGGAACTGCCCAGGGGTAAGGCGACCGGATGCGTTCTCGAAACGGCCCTTGAGTACGATCGTGCTGGTCGTGGTATCGACCGTGTTGTCGATGAAGTCGAGCTTTCCTTGCAAGGACATGCCGGTGTCGCCAGGCAACTGCGCCTGCATGGTCAGCCCGCCTTGGGCCAGGGCATCGCGAACTGCATCCAGATTGCCTTCGGGCAGACTGAAGGTGACGCGGATGGGCTGGATCTGGTTCAGAACGACGATATCGGTCGTGCCGGCGGCCACCTGCGCGCCAGGCCATACCTGCGGCAGGCCGGCAACGCCATCGAAAGGCGCCAGGACGTGCACATAACCCAACTGCAGCCGAGCCAGCTCCAACGCCGCAACACTGGCCTGAAGGCTGGCGCGACAGACTTCCACGTTGGCCTTGTAGGTATCGTAATCGGCGCGCGATACAAAACCCTTGGCCAATACCTGTGCATAGCGACGCAGGTCGGCTTCCGCCTTGTCGAGCTTCGCCTGGTCGCTGGCGACATTGGCGCGTGCCTGGTCGATCTGCGCCTTGAACGGCAACGGATCGATCTGCGCGAGCTGCGCCCCCTTGCGCACTTTGGCGCCGGGCTCGAATCCCAGCGATTCGAGCTGGCCGGAGACACGCGCGCGAACGTTTACTGTCGACCAGGCTTCCGTGCGGGCGACCGCGGTCAATGAGAGATCGACATTGCCAAGTGTGGCGACAGCGATCTTGACGGGTACGGCGCTACTTGTGGCGGCATGCGCCGAAGCAACGGGCTGGTCACTTTGCTTGAAGTGAATGAACGCTGCGACTGCTGCCAGAGCGGCGACGATGCATATGATCTTTTTCCAGGACATGGATGTAACAAGACCTCGAAAAATCAGTTGGCTTTTTGTAGGAGCAATCTCAGGGAGCTCCTAAAAACCCTCCCTATTCGTCATCCCGGCGAAGGCCGGGATCCAGTGCCTTGCGCTCCCATGTGGTGAAGACGCTGGGCCCCGGCGTTCGCCGGGGCGACGATGGAAACTGAGGCGTTTTGAAGTTCTCTGAAACCACTCCTGCACAGACTCAGGAGGAACGGTTGACTTGGGCAATCCACGCATCGACCCGACTCTCAAGCACATCCAGCGGCAGCGCTCCGCTACCCAGAATCTGGTCGTGAAATGCACGAATATCGAATCGATCACCAAGCGCCCTCCGTGCGCGCTCGCGCAGCTCGACGATCTTCAACTGCCCCAACTTATAGGCCAGCGCCTGGCCGGGCCAGGTGATGTATCGATCGGTTTCGGCCTGGATATCCGGCTCGTCCTGGCTGGAATGGGCGTGGAAGTAATCCACCATTTGCTGGCGCGTCCAGTGCTTGTAGTGCACGCCGGTATCCAACACCAGTCGATCGGCACGCAACAGTTCGCCCGATAACCGCCCATAGTCTGACAAGGGGTCTTTATAGAATCCCATTTCCTTGCCGAGACGCTCGGCATACAGCGCCCATCCCTCGATGTACGCGGTATAGGCAGCCTGTTGCCGAAACGGTGGCAAGCCAGGTAGCGCCTGGGCGATCGAGAATTGCAGATGATGACCAGGAACACCTTCGTGATACGCAATGGATTCGACTGCCATCGTCGTGCGATGCGCGAAGTCGCCGGTATTTACGTAGAGCTGCCCCGCACGCGAGCCGTCCGGTGTGCCCTGCTGATACGAAGCGGGTGGCGCCTGCTTTTCACGAAAGCTTTCAAAGGGCACGACCGTGAGCTTTGTCCTGGGCTGCAAGCCAAACCACTTGGGCAGTTCGGGCTCCATGCCGGCGACGAACACGCGGTACTGGTCGAGCAACTCGGCTGCCGAACCCGGATGTACCTTGGGGTCGTTCTTCAGCGCATTTCGGAAGCTGGCCAGGTCGCTATAGCCCAGCGACCTGGCGATAGACGTCATCTCGGCTTCGATGCGCGAGACCTCTGCCAGGCCCAGCTGATGGATGCTCTCCGGGCTGGCCGCCGTTGTCGTCTGCTGCTCGATACGAAAACGATAGATCGCATCGCCGTTGGGCAGTTGCCAGACGCCGGGCTCGCTACGTCCATGCGGTGCATAGTCTTCGGCGACAAATTTCCGCAGCTTCCGGTAGGCCGGCCGCACCACGTTGTCGACGGCTGCAATGATGGCCTCACGCAGGCGTTTGCGATCCGCCGCCGTCACGCTTTCGGGAAAGTGCTTCAGAGGACCAGCGAACGTATTGTCTGCTCCCGCAGGCGCGGCGATGTTGTCGATTTGCGCCAGCACTTTGTCCAGGACGAACTTCGGCGGCATCAGGTCATCTTTCAAGCCCTGGCGCGCCGTCTCCATGCTCTGATCCAGCACCGTCGGTATCGCCTTCAGGCGGGCCAGGTAATCTTCGTACTGCCTGGCACTGTCGAACGGCATCGAGCTGATAAGGCTGGGTAGTTCGATCTGGATGCCGCTCATCTGTTCGAGCGGCATCTCATACAACTTAAGGTCATCGCTTCGCAGGTCTTCCTTGAGCTGGCGCACCATCAACTGCTGGTTGAGTTTCGCGTCGTCCGGAAGACCTTGCGTGTCGATGGCCTCGAAACGCCGGAGAAAGTCTTCCGTGACCTTATGCTCCCTTTGCACATGCGCCAACGAGGCGTCGTTCCAACGATCGTTGTAGCGCAAGTCACCAAGAACGGTGGCCGACTCAGGATTCGCTTCCAGTTGGTGCTGCCATTGCTCGGCCAGCAAGGCATTGAGCGCCTTTACGCGTTGCGCTACGTCAGCTGGCTTTGCCGAGACGCCGCAGGCCACTCCCAACAACACCAGCAGTGACCACCGTTCCATCTTTATCATTTGGCTGTCTTCGGCTTTCGGAACTTCAACACGAACTGGTCGGTATGCCCGCGGATCTCCGGTGCAAAGATGAGCTTGTCATGCATGTCCTGGGGGTTGGCAAGCATGTCGCTACGAGCCTCCAATACAAACCCTGCGGCCTGTGCTTGTGCAATCACCTGGGCGGGATCCATCCGATGCAGGGTTTTTGCCACTTGATCGTCAGAACCCGCCTTGGCCACATGATCGATAACCATATAGACGCCACCGGGCTTCAATGCCTTGAAGGCAGCACGGTCCATGTTCTGCGTTTCATCGGGACCACTTTGGCCTGCAACGGCGAACACGCTGACCGCACCGTAGACATCGTGGTAGTTCTGCGCAGTCCAGATCACGTCGAGCGGTTCGTCCGCACCGATGTGATCGTAGGGGCGTATGACCAGCGTCGTGTTGCCATAGGCGGGATCGGCCATCGCTGCCTTGAAGTCATCGATTCTCTTGGGCGCGCCGGTTGCCAGGCTGGATGGAATGACCGCGTAGACATGGCCCTTGGGCCCTACGACCTTGCTGAAGATCCGCGTGAAGTAGCCACCGCCCGGCATCACGTCGGCTACCTTGTCGCCCGGCTTGATGCCTGCAAAGGCCACCAATTCGCCCGGCTTGCGATCCTGGTCACGCTTGCTGTCGGCCTCCGGCCGCGAATGATCGGCGATGGCCGAAGTGATATACGCCGGCACACCGTGCATATCGGCATGTGCCAAGGTCGTCGTACCCAGCAAGAGAACGCTACATATCAGACGCTTGTTCATGGATCGCATGACTCCAAAGGAAAAAAACGGGGTGATTGCAAGAACTCAGATGGCCAGGCGGCGCCATACCACCACTCCGTGAGCGCCGTCGGACGCGCCGCTGCTTGGCTTGGCCACGGTATAGGTCAACTGGTCGCCCTCCAGGATGAAGGTGGTGTTCCCATCCTTGCCGTCCCAGTTGGGATAGGAGGCGTGCGCGATATGCGTGTGCAACTGGGTGCCGTCGACACTCACCGATCCATAGTGCGCGTTCGAGTCCAGCGATGCCGCACGATATTCATCGGGGGTGCCCCTGGCCTTGTCGTTGGCGGCGAAGAGTCCGCGTTCGGCTCGGACCATCTGCATCATGTAGTGCCCCTGGGCATCGATGACCCACATGCCCTGCGGATTCGAGCCGTAGAGTTCCACCAGCCGGCCATCCGGATAGACGTTATCGCAACGAACCAGCACCCAGGTGCCTACCAGCCACGCTGGTACGCGACTTTGCATGGCGGGCTCTGAGACCGAGGCATCAGACTGTTGCACTGCCTTTTCGACGGCAGTCGTGCTGGCCTGGACCATGCACGGCAGCGCCAGGGCTAGTGCGCAAAGCGCGAGAATCGAGCGATATCGATGCATGGGGAATGCTCTGGCTCATGGGTGAGCTGAGCCTATCCGGCCACCATGCATCATTAAATCCATGCCCGGCATATTTCAGTGATTGCGGAAACGATATGACTGGTGCCTCACCAGATCAGGCGAAGCTCTCTGGCTGCAGGGACACCCCCACTTCCTCCGCCATACCGAGCAACCGCCCGATCCTCCCAAGCAATTCCACCGCATTGGACGGCTTGAGCAGGGCATCGTCGAATAGCGGCGACGATCGAGGTGCAGGCGTCGATGTGTAGAGAAGTATGGGGATGCGCGGATAATGGCCGCGTATCGCTTCCCATGGCTGCCAGTCGATCTCGCCGGACAACCCGGCAAGAACCATGTCTGGCGCATCGTGCCGCATCGCCTCCAGGGCATCGTCGCCATCGGCGACGGGAATAGTGATGAAACCATATCCGTTCAACAGGTCGCACAACAGCGCGCGGACATCCGGCACGCCCTCGATCACCAGGATCGTGCGCCCCTCCCCGTCGAACTCACCAGGATCGCCCCCGGATTCGAGTGCTAGCTCGATATCCGCCTCCCCGGCGGCGGCCAGATCCAGTTCGAACAGGAATCGACTGCCGCCCGAGGCGACATGTTGGACGTCAAGACGGCTGCCCATCCGCTGCAGCAGTTGCCCGACGATCGACAGCCCCAGCCCATTGCCTTGATGCTGTACAGCGTTTTCGCCACGGACGAAGGGTTGAGAAAGCCGCTCTGCAGCACCCGCTTCAAGGCCAATGCCGGTGTCTTCTACCGCAAAGCGCAGGCGAACCCGAGCAGGGTCGCTGGCAACCGCACTGACGCCGAAGCGAATCGTACCGTCATGGGTGAACTTTGCTGCATTACCCAACAAGTTCAGGAGTATTTGACGCAAGCGGGGAAAATCCGCCGCCACTACAGCAGGCAAACCTGCATCGACGTGGTACTCCAGGCGGTTGTGTTGTCGTTCGGCCAGTAGCGCAGCGTCACCCTCCAATGAATGGAGAAAGCCGTATAGGTAGCCGGGCGCCGGCATCAATTCCAGCTCGATCAATTCACCGCGTGAAAACTCGAGCAGCTCATCGATCAACGCCATCTGCTGGCGCACGTGCCGCTCGATCTCACGCGGATGGTCACGCTCGCCTTCCCCCGCACGCCATTGACGCACGCGATCGAGAATGGCGGCCAGCGGCGAACGCAGGTCATGGCTGATATGGGCGAGCAACATGCTGCGCGAGCGCAGCGACTGTTGCAGCTCGGAGGTGCGATCGGCCACAAGATGCTCCAGGCGCTTCGCGTGGGCGATCAGCAGGCTGGTCCGCCACCGCCAGGCAAGTACGATCAACGCAAGGAAAAGCAGCACGGCGCCGACGAATGCCCACGGCGTGTTCCACCAGGGCGGCGCGACCTCGAAAGAAAGATCAACGGTGGCCGATGCCATGCGTCGGTTGACGTCGACGGCTTGCAGCTCGAAGCGATAGCTCCCCGAGGGCAGCGATGCATAGCGCACTTCTCGCTGCGCGGTTTCCACCCAATCCTTGTCGACACCTGAAAGCCGGTAACGGAAATGCACAGGATTGCCTGCGCTGTTGCCAAGCACGCCAAAGCGCAACACCAGCGCGCCGGCGCGCTCGAAGGGCAGCGTCGGCGACTGGGCGCCGAATTGACGATCGCCATAGCGCGCCGAAAAGATCAACGGATGGATGCCTCGCGGCGCCAATAGTTGATCGGGCTTGAGTATGTGGGTCAGGCCGACCGGCGTGCCGATCCATACCGTGCCGTCGTCATCGGCGTAGAAAGCGCCGTGATTGGCCTCTTCCCAAAGCAGGCCATCGCGGGTGGAAAGCCGCGACCAGGCGCGACCGTCAAAGACATCCACGCCATTACCACCTCCGGCCCAGAGGCGACCGCGCCGGTCCGAGCGCAGGAAATAAAAACGCGTATCGGCGAGCAAAGGGTCCGCTACCGCAGGCGCATCCACATGATCGGCATCGGTGACACGGCCGGCCATGAGGCCCGGCTGCAGCGAGCTCAACCACAGTCGCCCATCCTGGGTCACGGCCACATTCTCGTATCCACCGAGCGCTTCGGCCGGCTGCACGCTCACCTTGGCCCAACCGCGGCTGTTGTGCCGAAACAACCCGGAACTACATGCCAGCCACAAGCGGCCCTTGGCATCCTCGGCGAGATCCGAGCACATCGTCTGCGGAATAAGCTCGGGAGCGGCACGAGTGATTTGTCCGCTGTGGCTGTCGATCTCGTACAGGCCACCAAGCGTATAGGCCCAGATTTTTCCGCCGCTATCCCGGTACGCGCCGCGCACCAGATAGGGCAGCACGGCCATGGGTGTCGTGCGACCACTGTCGGGCTCGTAACGCAACACGCGCCCATCGAACAGGAAGTACCAGATAGCTCCCTGCCCATCTACAAGCACCGCATGCGCCTGGCTCGGTGGTGGAACCGCCAACGGCCAGCGATGCGCGCGATCTTCGGCAGGTACGACGACTTCGCCACCCGTCTCACCGGCGATCCACACCGTCCTGGCATCGGCACGTGCAATCGACCAGATCAGGCTGTCGCTCACCCCTTGCGCGGCCGTCCAGTTTTCCACGGCGTCCGCGCTGCTCCAGTAAAGAATGCCGCGGCCATACGTGCCCATCCACACCATGCCGTCACGGTCTGCCAGCAAGGACGACACACCTACTCCTGGAAGGCCGTTGCCGGTATCGAACAACTCCCAGTACACGCCATCCCAACGTGCGATGCCTGCATCCGTGCGGGTCAGGATGCGCCCGTCGCGATCCTCGATCAGGTCGATACTCGACGCGGCGACATCGGCATGACTGCCGGGCATGTCGTGAGCGACAAAATGATCCGCCCCCATCGCCAGGCTACGAATGGTGTGGATACCCCGTACCCATACGCTGCCGTCGTGAGCGCCAAGAAAGCCAAGCCAGCGGTCCGACGGAATGCCTCGGTCGGGCCCATAACGAGTGAGCTGCGTACCGTTGAGCCGGCAAAGCTCGCTACCGCAGCCAAACCACGTCGTACCTGCATGATGGAACACGGCAGCAACCTGATCGAGGCCTCGTTCCGTATGCATCTGCGCGTCGGTGAATAAAGGTACTGCCTGCCAACCATCCGACCCGTCCCGCGTCAGCCGGTACAGGCGATGGCCACTGACCACCAACATGCCACCTTGCTCATCGGCTGCCAGCGTCTGGCCGCGATCGGCCATCAGTAGCCGCCCATCCGGCCGGACCCATTGAAACTGGCCGTTACGATCACGCCGCTGCAAGCCCGCCCGTGAAGCAACCCACAAGCGACCGCTGGCATCCTCGGCAAAACTGATGACCTCGGACGTTTGAAAACCCAGCTCGCTTCCGATCGCGTTGAAGCCGACGCCATCGAACCGATAGAGCCCTTTTTCCGTGCCGGCCCAGATGGAGCCTTCACTGTCCTGGATCAGCCGAATCACCGAAAGACTGGTAAGTCCATTCGCCTGATCGTAGAAAGTCAGTGGCAGTTGCGTTGCCGAGGCTGCCAGCGGCAACAGCAGCCATAGTGTCAGCAAGGCGAATCGTGCCGCCCACCGGCTGCCCTTGCTGAAGCTCCCATCGCTTCGAGCAGGCCTCACAGCGACTCCGTCAGCGCCGAACCGTGTCGCGCCGCCTGACGGTACTGGCTTGGCGTCACTCCCACGCGTTCACGAAATGCGGTGGTGAAGTTGCTGGCGCTTCGAAAGCCAACCTGCTCGGCAATGTCTTGCATGCCCAGGGTGGTTTCGACCAATAGCGAACGCCCCTTGCGCAGCCGTTCCTCGCGAATCCACGCGAATACCGTCGTGCCAAGCCGCTGGCGAAAAATCGCTGAAAGCCGCTTCTCATAGGTGCCCACATCGGCGGCGATCTGTTCGAGCGTGAAGGGCTCCGCCAGCCGGCTGGTGATCAGCCGCATCGCCGCACGCAGGACCACATCATCGTGCGTTACCGCTGCAGCGTCCTGTTCTTCTTGCAGCTCTGGGCCAGTGCGATCGGCCAGTCGCAGGTGAATCTTCACGCGAGCGATCAGTTCGGCGGGGTCGCAGGTCTTGAGGATGTAATCCACCCCGCCATGGCTGAGCCCCTCCAGGCGCTCGGTTGGCGTATTGGCGGAAGTCAGGAACAGGACCGGCGTATTGCGTACCCGCGGCAGTTCCTGCAGCAGCCGACAAAGTGCGAAGCCGTCCATATCGGGCATGCGTACGTCGAGCAGGATCAGGTCCGGCTCCAGGGCCTGCGCACGCTGGTAGCCCTGTTCACCACTGGTAGCCAGGCTCACTCGCCACGATTGCGCGCGCAGTGCCTGCAGCAAGGAACGGATGTTCTCGGGTACATCGTCGATGACCAGAACGTGCGGCGAAACAGATACGGACAAGTGGCCCCCCAGTGTCCTGCATATCGGCAGGCAACCACCCGCCGTCAACAGATTATAGGCATTCCAGTTGACACTTTTGCGCTCCAGCATAGGAAAACGCCGCTGCGGCAAAGATGTCGCACCCCCGTCCGCCCTAGATTACGCCTTGGGGCGAAGGTCGGCCTGATGCCGCCATGTCATAGCAGCTATGACATGGCGGTTGCTTTATGGGGATCTCGCACCGAGCGCCACGGCTCCGTCACCACGTCAAGCAAGTCACTACCGGGCCTGTCGCAACAAACCCTGTTTCTTTTTCTCACGTGGAACGTGATGACTCGAAATCTAGGGGGCCAATGCTACCGAGGTAATCGTAATGATGCCCATGCTAAACACCCTGCCATCCAAGGCGTCGACAAGTCGAAAACGTCCCGAGCGCAGAGCGTTCACGCCCAGCGTGAAATATGGAGCAAAGAAAGAAGCGGTGGTCCGAAAGGAGGCGCCCATCAACGCCAAAGCCATTGCAACCTTGAACCTCATTGCCGCTACCCGAAAGGCGGTTGCACATCTGAGTTCGCCCACGGAGTCACCGCGTGCGGGGCTTACGCTGGCGCTTACCCTGGCATCTCTCGACCACGGCGCATCGGCTGCGCAACTGATCGGGCTTAACGCCCCCATGCACAGGGCCTCCATCGCCACGCTTTTCCGGGCACAACTGGAAACGTTTGTACGGGCCGTTTTTTTCGGGTCGCCTTCTGGCGCAACCGACTACGAAGTCGAGCAATTCATTGCACAAGACAAGCTTCCGCGCCGCCCGGAACGGGAGAGCAAGAAAGACAAGGCCGATTCTTCATACAAGCGCAAGCGCCTGGATGAAATGACATTCGCCATGTTCGGCGACTTCGCTGCAGCGATGCTCGACCCACGCAACCCCAATGGCCCGGCCATGGCGCAGATGCTCAAGTTTGACGAGCGCAGTATCCAGGGCCTCGTACAAGGCGCATCCATCCTGCACCAGCTCTACAAGCAGGCTGACGACAGCGCGGCGCAGAACGCCGGCGACAAAACCTACTCGGAAATGCTGCGCCGGTCAGGCGCGCTGGCAATGTACTCGCTGAAACACGTTCGCGCCCAGCTTGGTGCTGTCCAGTCGCGCAAGGACGATGAGTTCATGCGTGCCATCACTGCTTATTTCGGCACGTTCGGGCTTTCGGCATAACCTTAAGTCCACCGGACGGAGGGCTGGCCTCCGTCCGGGGTATATTGCCTAGCCGCGCTTAAAGCGTAGCCATGTCGATGACGAAGCGATATTTGACGTCGCTCTTCAACATGCGCTCGTAAGCATTTTCGATATCCTGCATCGCGATCATTTCAATATCGGACGTGATGCCATGCTTGGCGCAGAAGTCGAGCATTTCCTGCGTTTCGGCAATGCCGCCGATAAGCGAACCGGCAATGGACTTGCGGCCGAAGATAAGGCCCATCACCGACGGTGACGGATGCGGGCTCGACGGGGCGCCGACCAAGGTCATGGTGCCATCCCGCTTGAGCAGGTTGGTGAAGGCATCCAGGTCGTGCGACACCGCCACGGTGTTGAGGATGAAGTCGAAGCTGTTGACATGCGCGGCCATTTCATCGGCATTGCGCGAGATGACCACTTCATGGGCACCCAGGTCCAGCGCCGCCTGCACCTTCGATGCCGACGTGGTGAATGCCACCACGTGAGCACCCAATGCACGTGCCAGCTTCACGCCCATATGGCCGAGGCCGCCGATACCGACGACGCCCACCTTCTTGCCGGGGCCGGCATTCCAGTGGCGCAGCGGCGACCAGGTGGTGATGCCGGCGCACAACAGCGGTGCCACGGCAGCCAGATCGGCCTCGGCATGGCTGATTTTCAGGACGAAGCCCTGGTCGACCACTACGGCGGCAGAGTAGCCGCCATAGGTGTTCTCGCCGCTGCCATCGACCCAGCCGTTGTACGTACCCTGGAAACCGTGCGGGCCACGGCAGTACTGCTCCAGGCCTTCGTTGCACGAGGCACAGGTGCGGCAGCTGTCGACCATGCAGCCCACGCCGACGATGTCGCCTGCCTTGAACTTGGATACGTCACTGCCCACGCGGGTCACGCGGCCAACGATTTCATGCCCCGGAACGCTGGGGAAACGAACGCCGCCCCACTCGCCACGCGCGGTATGAAGGTCCGAATGACAGACGCCGCAATAGAGAATCTCGATCGCCACATCCGCAGCTCCGGGCTCGCGTCGGTCGATCGTCGTGAGCGCGAGCGGCGTGGTCGCCGATTGGGCAGCAAAAGCCTTGGTCTGCATGTGATTTCCTTAGCGATTAAAAATGAGCGGACACAACCGCAAAACTATAGAGAGGGGACATTACTGGGTCTATGCCCTAATATCGGCATGACTTAGTGGCAATTACGCATGAATCTACGCCCCAGCTTGGCCGAACTCAGTGCCTTCACCGCCATCGTCCGGCATGCCAGCTTTCGCATCGCTGCCGACGAGCTCGGCATGTCGCCATCCACCCTGAGCCACATGATGCGGTCGCTTGAAGAGCGCCTGGGGCTGCGGCTGTTCAACCGCACCACGCGCAGCGTGGCGCCGACCGAGGCCGGCGCGCGGCTGTTCCGCAGCTTGACCCCGGTGCTCAGCGAACTTGACCTGGCGCTGGCCGATGTCGGCACGTTTCGCGATCGCCCCTCGGGCAGCCTGCGGATCAACGCACACGAATCCTCCGTACGGCGGTTGATGCGCAAGGTGGTGCCGACGTTCATGCAGCGCTATCCGGAAATGCATCTGGACCTGGTGAGCGAGGGCAAACTGGTCGACATCGTTGCCGAAGGTTTCGATGCAGGCATTCGGCTGAGCGAAGCGGTGCCGCAGGACATGATCGCCATTCCGCTCGGCCCCGATGGACAGTTCCTGGCCGTGGCTTCACCAGACTATCTGAAGGCGCACGGTGCGCCACGCACGCCCGACGAACTGAGCGCGCATCGGTGCATCCGCTTTCGGCTGCCCAGCGGCAAGATCTATCGATGGGAATTCGAACGTTACGACCAGGAGCTGCGACTCGATGTGTCCGGGCCGATGACGCTCGATCACATGGGTGCGATGGTCGATGCCGCCATTCAAGGGCTGGGCATCGCCTACGTATCTATCGACGCCGCGCGCGAAGCCATCGATCGTGGTCAGTTGCAGCCGATCCTTACCGAGTGGACGCCGCCCTTTCCCGGCGAATGCCTCTACTACCCGAGCAATCGGCTGGTGCCGGCCGGGTTGCGTGCGTTTGTGGATATCGTCAAGGAGCTGGGGGGACCATAGCGGTGGGTACACTTCGAATGGCCAGTAGCCTCGAATAAACCCCAGTCTTCCTGTCGTCATCCCGGCGCAGGCCGGGATCCAGTGACTTTGCAGTCAGCTGTCGCGAGAGCCTTCAAGAATCCGCTCTATCGCGAAAACTGAAAACCGGAGCCACTGGATCCCGGCCTACGCCGGGATGACGAGTAGGTGGGTTATCGAGGTTCAGTGAAGGACGTTACTTCGAACCTTTTTGCGTCGTCTCCAACCCGGCATCCTTGCACTGCGCAGCCGTCGTCAGCACAGGGTTGCAATGTACCGCCACGTCGCCCGGCAAACCTACCGCATAACCATGTTCCGACGGCTCATGCACCGGGTAGTCGGTGCTGATCATCTGCGCACCGCTACTCAACACCACATCGCGACGCGTCCCGTCGTTACGCACGCCCTGGCCCTGGGCCGGATCGTCGGCACGCGCACGTACCAGATAACCGCGACGTACCAGCGCATTGATCTCATCCGCACCGCACTCGTTGCATTCGGTGAACGCGGCATCCGGCGCGCCAGGTGTGGCATTGGTAAAGGCGAGCCGGCCGCGCAAGGCGTCGTGTCCATCGAGATAGACGCTTTCGATCTTGCGCTGGTCCAGCAGGAACACGACCTTGCCGCGCGCCTTGGCCAACGTCGGCCAGCCGCCCTTGCGCACTGCCTCGTCGAGCGTAGCGTATTTGCCGCGTACGTCGTCCGGGGTCACGATCTCATCAGCCGGAAATACCGAGGCGATTTCCTTATCCAGTGCATCGAAGACGGCAGGTGTAAAACGTTCGGGATCCACCGTGGGTATCTTTACCTTCAGCGGCTCCTCTTTGGTTTCGACCAGGATGAACAAAGGCGCATGCTTGGGATGGGCCTTCGACCATGCGCGAATTTCGCTGAGGCAGGCCGTGAAAGGCTGGCACACGCTGCGCTGGTCGAAACCCTGGATGTGCATCACCTTGAAGCCAGGCTTCTCCCAGATACCGGGAGGCGCCATCGGCGGATCGTCGGGAAGACCATTCAGGTCGATCATATGGTCGATGGCGGGATCGCCATACATGCCACCCTTGCTGTCGGAAAAGACATCCAGCTCGATCTGGCGAACGCCATCGTCGAACTGACGCGTCAACGACGGATGGCTGTAGTTGATGGCGGCGAACTCCTTCGCCGCCTCCTTCATCATGACCTTGGTGGCACTGGGCGCAAATCCGGCGTGGTAGCTGTTGTGGGTACCGATGACCTGGATCTGGTTGATGCGTACCGAATCATCGCTGGCAAAAGCCGATGCGGACAACGTCAGCAACGTGCCGACGATCGACCACAAGAAACCGTGGCGCAGTATGAGCATGGTGGAATTCCTGTGTGATGAGATGGCGGCAGGCATCAGTGCTTGCACAGCGCAAAATCGGTGTCGGACATCGAAGGCGGCGGCGTGGTCGTACCCCAGCGCGAGGGGTTCGGTCCCATCACCAACGTCAGGGTGCCCCCGTTGGCGATATCGCCATGGCGGAACCACGCTTTATCCAGCGGCTTGCCGTTGAGCGTGGCCGACTGCACATAGCGATTCACGCGGTCGGGCGTGAAATTCTCCGCAATGACGGTAAAGGTCTTGCCCTGCCCCAGATCGATATCCACACGTCCAAACGAAGGGGTGCCGATCAGATACACATCCTGCCCAGGATTCGGATAGAACCCCATCGACTGGAAGGCATACCAGCTGGACATGGCGCCGGAATCGTCATTGCCCGGAATGCCGCCGAGCGAATCCTTGAATGCTTTCTGCAGGAAGGTGATCACGCGATCGGCCGTACGATCGGGACGACCGGCCCACAGATACAGGTCGGGTATCAAGAAACCCGGCTCATTGGTAACGTCGAAGTGCAGGTTGTCGAACGTCGCGTCGAGCCGTTTCACGAAAGCCTCGTTGCCACCGGACATCGTCACCAGCTTGCGCGTGTCCTGCGGCGCATACAGCGAATAGGTCCACAAGTCGCCCTCGTAGTAGAAGTCGGGCCAGGTGCCACGACGCACCAGATACTGTGGCGCCCAGCTGCCATCGGCGTTGCGCGGTCGCAGGAAACCATTCACGCCTTCCTGTACCTGGGTCGCATCCCAAAGATTGACCCAGTTGCCAGCGTGCTGGCTGTAGAGCTTTGCCTCCTTGGCATGACCCAGGCCGCAGGCCAGTTCTGCGATGGCGAAATCATCGTACGCATACTCGACGGTACGCGAGCCGGCACGCTCAGTGGGCTGCGCGACATAACCCAGCGTGTTGTATGTATCCAGGCCGCCGCGTCCCTCCTTGCGCGCATCGGCCGGTGGCACGGTGGCATCTTTCAACATGGCCTTGAACGCGGTGGCGTAGTCGATGCCCTTGAGTCCCTTGACATAGGCATCGGCCACCAACACGTCGGCATTGCTGCCACCCTGCGTACGTCCGTTGTCGTTGCCCACGCGCGCGTCCGGCATGTAGCCGGCATGGCGGTAGGTGTCGATCAGCGAGCGCACGATGTCACGCTGACGGTCCGGCGCAATCAGCGTCAATAACGGACCCTGGCTGCGGAACGTGTCCCAGATCGCCTGAAAATCGTCATAGTACGGCTCGCTGGAGGTCCATTTCGGATTCTCGCCGGTATGGTCCGACGGCATCATCATGGTGTGGAACAGCGCCGTGTAGAACTTGCGCCGTTCGACCTCGTTCGCTCCCTGGATTTCGATGCGACCGAGCGACTGGTTCCATTGCGCCGCGGCAGTCTGGCGCACGGCATCGAAATTCCAGCCTGCGATTTCCTGCGCAACGTTCTGATGTGCCTGTGCCAGGCTGACAAAGGAGATACCGACCTTGGCCTGGATAGCTTGCCCTGCCGTAACCTGGTAATCCAGCGAAGCTCCCAGCGGCTGGTCGGTTTCGCTTTGCGCCTGCTGTGCGTTGCCCAACTGCTTGCCTAGCCAGGTTCGCACCGCCTTGGCCGGCGTGTCGGTGACCATGTCGAAATAGACGTCGTATTCGCCGCCTTCGTTCCAGCCGCCGATATAGCGACCCACGCCAACGATCTCATTGGGCGAAATCACCTTGATCTCGCCGCCAAGGAAGCGCTGCGTTTCCGGGCCGGTGCCCTTGCCCAGCAGATCGAGATCCATCGTGATGTGCGCCTCGCCGGCATCGGCGAAGGTATAACGATGCATGCCAACGCGACGAGTTGCAGTCAGTTCGGCCTTGACGCGGTAGCGAGTCAGATCCGTCGCGTAATAACCCGGGCTGGCCTGCTCGTTGCTACGCGGCGAATGGATATCGGTCGGTTGCAACTCGCCCGTGCTTGGCGCGACGCGAATGTTGTCGTACTTGCCTGAGCCACCGCTCAAGTGGAGATGGCTGAAACCGCGTACATCGCCGGTGCTCTGGAAGCCTTTGCGGTTACCGTAGCCGTGCAGGTCCGGACCGAGCTTGACCATGCCGAATGGCACAGATGCTCCCACGAAAACTTCGCCGAACCAGTCTTCCCCGATAAACGGATTGACATCGGCAACATGCTCACCGGCCTGCGCCAGGTTCGGTACTGCGATCGCCATGCACGCGATCGCCAGCCCGAGCGCACGGTGCATGCCTGAAACGAAAGGTCTCATCAATGCTTCTCTTCTTCGGTATCGGATATCAGAAGTCATAGGTCATTTGCAGCGTGTAGTTACGCGCGGCCAGGTAGTAGAAGGTCGGATTGGTCGCGGCCCCATTGCCCTGAATCGGTGTACGGTGGTCGAACAGGTTATTGGTCGACAATTGCAATCTCAGGTCAGGCGTAAAGCGATAGCCGATATTCAAGTTGGCATAGTTGTAGGTGGGAAGACGCGTGTTGGGGTTGTAAGTGGCGCCGCTGGTCTCGCCCACACCGGTGAAACGCGTGCCTACATATTTGATCAGGAACGATCCGTAGACCGGGCCTTTGTCGTAAATAAAACCTGCATCCGCGGTGGCGTTGGGCGCATTGGCGATCTGCAGGCGAGTAGTCTTGGAATACGCGCTGTTGATGCTGCCGTTGGCGGTAACGCTGAAACCGGAGTCGCCCAGGAGATGGGTAACCTCGCCCTCGATGCCCTTGTAGATCACGCCGCCCTGGTTGACGAACACCGTAATCAGCGAGCCGCCGGGGCCGATGGGTTCTTCCACACTGCTTACCAGGTTGGAGAAATCGATGTAGTACACGTCGATATCCGCGACTGTGTGCGCATCTTTCCATACCAGGCCGGCCTGGTAGTTCTTGGTTTGCTGTGGCTCGACGTTACTGCCATCGCCTTGCAGGATATTCACCTTCGGCGCCTGGAAACCTTCGGCCCACTGTGCGTAACCCGAAAAGTTGGGGCTGAAGCGATAGTTGAGTGCCACCGCACCAAGCGTCGTGCTGAAATGCCCGGCACCGCCGACGGGAAGGAAGTTCGAAACGCCTTCCAGCGTACGATCGAAATCGACATGCTTGATGCCAGGCACAACGCTCAGGTTCTCGATCGGACGCCACTCCACCTCGACATAGCTCTGCGTGGTATTGGTGTGCTGGCGTGTGTCGATAATGTTGGCGTTCGGTGTCCCCGCCAGGACACGCGGGGTCATCGTCGAGAGGTCGACAGTGACCTGGTCCTGGTTCTGATAAGTACGCTCTGCCCAGATGCCTGCGCGCAAGGTGCTGTCGAGCCAACCGCTGCCGACGTCCTTCTCTGCCTTGAGCATATCGCCATAGGCGCGATAGATACTGTGGTTGATCGCACCGGGCACGCCGCCATTGGGAAGCAATGCCTTGTTGGGCGTATTGCCAAGCAGGTCCACGCCACCGGGGCCGCTGTCGCGCAAGCCATACGTATAGAGCTTGTTGTCCAGGCGCCAGCTGCCGTAGTCGCCATGCAATTGCAGATACTCGAAATCGGCGTGGCGATCGTCGATGTTGTAGTTGTAGTAACCCTGCGAGTTGGGGTCGTTGTTGAGCCCACCGAAATCTAGGCCAAAACGATCGGTCTGCTTGGTCGGCTGCGCGGTGAACGTATTCCACTTCACCTTGTTGTAGTCGGCGACCAGGGTCAGCGTGGTGCTGTCGCCCAGCGGCTGCTTGATCTTGAACAGCACGTTGTCCTGGCGCAACCCGGCGAAATCGAGCAGGCCGTCGGATTCGAGATGGGTGTAGTTGACCGATGCCTCGGTACCGATCTTGTTCATCGTGCCGGTGTTGGCGGTACCGGCAAGCTGCCAGGTATTGCCGCTACCGAACATGGCCGACACCTGCCCTGACGGCTTGTCTGTCGTCGGCGCGGAGTAAAGCGCGACGGTGCCACCGAAAGTGGCGTTGCCCAGGTTGCTCGCCGTGCCGGGACCCCGATCGACCACCACTGCGTCGAGCGTTGGCGCAGGAAAAAACGCAGTCGTCGCATGACCGAACGCACCCGGATCACCGAACGGAATGCCATCGAAAGTGACGTCGTATTCGCCGTCCTGGAAACCACGGACGGTGCCGCTCTTGCTCGACAGGCCCGCACCATTGGGAGATGCATTGACCGCGGATGGGGTCAGCTCGAGTACCGCAAGATAATCATCCTTGGGGGATGCGATCGTCTGAATATAGTTGCGGTTCAATACCGACTGCGGCTCGAGTTCGGCCATGTTTCCTTGCGCCGGCGCCAGCGCAGCGGCGGTACCTGGCGGTGCTGCGTTGGGATCGTCGACTGCAGCCGATACCGAAATCCCTTGAAGATTGCTGGTGTTTTGCGCAGCGGCGCCAAGTGCGGTGGCCAGGGCTGCCAGGCCCAGACCCATACGTATTGCGTGATGCATGAACGTCGAAACTCCTGCCGATGATGATCGCGCACTCGCCCGCATCGGCCAGCTCGATCGAGCCCGAAGGGGTGTGCAAGACCTGGATGTAGGGGGTATTGCGAAACAGTAATTAAAGCTACCGTTATTTGATGACGACGCGTTGACGCTCGTATGACGCGTGACGCGATGCAGCAGATGTCGCGCATCGCCAGCTGACATAAAGATACGTATGATTCGAGAGATTGCTTCTTTGCGGCGTGCGCGTTCGCGGGAGCGGAGACATCAAGGGCGTCCCATGACTGACACGAAGCGCCGGAAACGATCCGGTGCACGCACGACAAAAATTTCCCTGGATACCAAGCAGCAACCCGTACAGCAGCGCTCGGTCGAAACGTTCGAATTGATTCTCGACGTTACGTCGCATCTGCTTGGCGAAGTTGGTGTGGAGCGCCTGTCGACCAATCTGATCTGCGAAAAGGCTGGCCTGTCGCCACCGGCGCTTTATCGCTACTTTCCCAATAAGTACGCGATCCTCAAGGAACTTGGCGAACGCTTGATGAAGCGCCAGAACGAGGCGTATCGCGCGTGGCTGGCGCAAGAACAGGCGCTCGACTATGACGGCTCGCGTGAAGCCACCACGCGTGGCTTGCGCGACATGCAAGCGGCGATCAACGCCGCCACCCTCGCCTTCCCGGGCGCAGCCTGGATCATGCGCGCGCTGCGTGCCGTCCCGACGTTGCGCCATATCCGGCTCGATTCGCATGAGTCGGTTTCGGAAACCAGTTATCAGGGTTTGCGCGATCGCTTTCCCAATGCGCGTGAGGACGAGTTGCGCTTTTCCATGCGCCTGTCCACTGAAGTCATGTACGCCGCTACCGAGATGGTGATCGACAACCCACAGATCGATGGCGACATGATCAATGCCGAAGTCGCCGAAATGGTCGTGCGCTACTACGACAAGTTCGTCGAAGGCGAGGAGCGCTACGCCGCAACCTTGAAGAAAAGAAGCGCGACTCGCGCGGGAAAGTCCGCCCCTGCTCGATCCGCTCCGACAAAAAAGCGCAAGTCCAGGACCTGATCCGGCATGGAGCGGCTCGATCGACCATGGAACTTGCGCTTTCATCGTGTCGAAGCAAATGGGACTGCGTGATACGTGGGCTATGACTCGAAATGCAGCGCCGCCGTGAGATCACCAGGCGCGACGCCGCCGGCTGCAAGCATCGCCTTCTCGCGCATCGCCAGGCCCGGCAGTTTGTCCAGGCCGAAGCGGCGCGTGATGAAGCGAGCGATCGAACCGGTGTCGTAGATGGTGTGATCGACAAAGCCACGACGAGCAAACGGCGACACGACCAAGGCAGGTACGCGTGAGCCCGGCCCCCAGCGATCGCCCTTGGGCGGTGCGACGTGATCCCACCAGCCGCCGTTCTCGTCGAAAGTGATCAACACCACCATCGATTCCCACTGCGGCCCCCGCTGCAGGGCATCGAGGATGCGTGCAATGTGCTGATCGCCGGCATGCACGTCCGAATAACCGGCGTGCATATTGAGATCGCCCTGCGGCTTGTAGAACGACACCGCCGGCAGCTTGCCCGCTTCCGCGTCTGCAATAAAGTGGTTGCTGCGCGCTATGTCGCCGGTGCCGCCGTCGCGCAAATGCCGCTTGCGCGCCTCGGTACCGGGGGCCAACTGACTGAAGTAGTTCAGCGGCTGATGATGCATCTGGAAATTCGGCTGCTGCGGAAACTCGTTCTCGCCGCCATCGCCATGCCCGTCCAGCGCATCCTGCCAACCGCCGGCGTACCAGGCCCAGTCGACACCCTTGGCCGATAGCTTGTCGCCGATGGTTTCGTGGTGCTGCGGAGGCAACCGGTTGGGGCTGTTCGCATCGGCCAGCTCGGGATGCTCGGCGTCCAATGGGAACGTCGGTGCGTAAGGCGGACTCATGGTATTGACAGCAAAGAAGTCAGGAGTCAGCGCACTACGCGATGCGAAACGGGGCGCACCGGACATGGCGCTTGCCGGAGATTTCTCCGCCAGCTTCAAGCGAATATCCGTTGGATCATCGCTTTCAAGCTCGGCAATAAGCAGCTTGGCCGGACCCTGGTCCGCCCTGGGGTAGAACCCCGGTTGCGCCGCAACCAGGTACTGGTGATTCAGGAACGAACCACCAAATGCCCCCATAAAGAAGTTATCGCAAAGCGTGTACTGCCTGGCGACCTGCCATAAGCGCAAGTTGATATGGGTGTCGCTGTAACGCCCCATCACCATTGCGCCCGAATCACCCCAGCCGACGAAGCCGTCGTTCTTGCCACCGTTGATCTGCAACTGGTTCTGATAGAACGAATGCCAGAGGTCACGCGTTACCAGGCCATGCGGCAGCGGCTGGCCATCTACCGTCTTCAGGGTGAACGGCGCATTGGGCAAGCCGGTGACATCGGATTCCTTGATCAGGTGCTTGCGATGGTCCACGACCTGTTCGCGAGGCACCATGCCACCCCAGATCGGCGGCAGCGTTTTCAGCAGCGTACCGTCACGATCGCGTTGCTGATACTCGCTCGGGTGCAGCGAGGAGAGTGGCTTTTCCAGCCCCGGAAAATCGGCAAACAAATTGTTGAAGCTGCGATTCTCGGCGTAGATCACTACGACATGCTGGACATGCTTGCGAAGCTGGGCATCCAGGTCGCCATCCGGACGAGCTTGCGCCGCTGGCCTGGCACGCGCCAATACATCGCCACCACCTGCCGCCATGGCCGCACCGGCCAGCGCCATACCACCGAGTAGCCGGCGGCGATTCGGATCGATGGGTGCATCGGGCGGGAGTTGAGACTGGTCTTCCGGTTTCTTTGTCGACATGGGAAACAAGCAAAAAGATGAATATCGAATCGACGCGTGCCGGGGAAACACGCGCGACGGAGTGGCGATCAAGTATTTGCGATGGGTCGCAGGCGCCCTTGCGGAACTCATACAGCCGATAGCGGAGGCAAGCCTAGGCCGTCAGCACTTCATCCTTGTTACAGATGCATAAGGACATCCGGACGTCTATTTCCATAGACGTCTCTTTTTGAATAACTGAGTTGCGTCATTGATGTGGCGAGACAGCTCCGCCACAACCATACCTAACCTGCCGAGCAACTCGAACGACTGTTATCGGCAATACCCGCGATCAACCAGTGGCCTTCGATCCGCACGAGGTTCACCACATCGGTGCCGCAATGCTTGACCTGGCCGTTTATCAGAAACTCGTAGGGTGCCCACACCATGGCGATATCGCCATCGATACGAATCAACGGATCGTGGATGCGCTCCTGGATTTTGTCTTTGCCCGGCTTGATGTGATTGGCAAAGTCACCCAGGGTCATGCGCACGACCTTGCCGTCACGTAACAGGGCCACGCTGCCTTCAGGCTGTACCGGTGCAAGCATGGCATCGCGATCGTACTTGGCCATGCCATCAAACAAGGCCTGGATCGGCGCCAGCACGGCTTTGTCTTCGCTCGTGTCCGCCCGCAAGGGCGATACAGCGAAAACGGCGGAGACAATGGCGGCAGCGGTGACAAGCGATTTGCTGATCATGCGAATCCCAGAAGGTAGAAGCGGTGGCACATCTTATGCCCGTTTTTGCAGTATCGCCCACCCTGCCTAAAGAGGGTAGCGGGCCGCAATTTCACTGAGAATCCTATGGATATTGCGTGCACGGCCAGCAGCCATGCTGCCGCGCAACTCGTCCAGCAAACCCACATCAGTCGCCTTCCCCGGCGCACGCCTCGCCAGGCGAATGCGATCTGCCCTGCGTTGGCGATAACGCCTTGCGCGCTCGGCCGGAGTCAAGGGACGACCGAATAAAGATGGGCGCCCCGCCCTTGCGCGAAAGCGCAGCTCAAGAGTGCCAGGGTCTTTTGCATCACGCATCACGATTCCTCCTAGTGTCGTCGATCACAATAATATTGTGATGCGTCACTATATTCAAGCGAAAGTGAGGGCACCGCGGAGTAAAAAGCAGCAAAATTCCCCGATCTGCGCGTGTTTCCGGAGGCCTTAGCGCGTCACTTTTCCTGCGTCACTCAATCCAGCCTCAGTAGGAGGCACCCGTCATACCGCTGACGCATTGGCTTGCGATTGTTATGTTATAACAGCGCATCCAAGGGGCCATCACCATGCATTCCGTCGATTCCACCCATGCACGCCGAGCCACGGGCTTGACGATCCTCAAGCGAACCTTGCTTGCCGCAAGCCTCGCCCTGATTCCGCTCGCGCAACTATCAGCTCGACATGCACCGGATCAGGCGGTGCCTGATTTCCAGATTGTCGAAAGCGTGCCCGAGGCGAGCGTCTATGGTGAGCCCGGGATAGCGCGAACACAGGACGTCTGGCTGAAAATGATCAATAACGCCAAGCAGAGCATCGATGTCGCGGCGTTCTACATTTCCGACAAACCCGGTAGCCAGCTTGCGCCGGTCATCGACGCCTTCATCGCCAGGGCGAAGGCAGGAGTCAAGCTGCGCCTGCTGGTGGACCAGACGTTTCTCAAGGACAACCAGGACAGCGTGACGCGTCTGCGCGGCATCGACGGCATCGAAGTACGCGAGCTGCCCATGGGAAAGCTGACCGGTGGCGTGCTGCACGCCAAGTACATGGTTGTCGACAACGCCATCGTATTCGTAGGTAGCCAGAACTGGGATTGGCGTGCGCTCGACCAGATCCACGAGATCGGCGCGCGCATTGCCGACCCGCGCCTGGCGCAAACGTTTGGCGCGGCGTTTGACTTCGACTGGCAAGTCGCCGGCAAGCCGGACCAGCCCAAAGCCGCCGAACAAGCAACCAAGCCGCTACCCTTCGCACCCGTCACCGCCAATGACCCGGTCATCCTGCATGGCGAAGGCGGTTCCGTCGTAACCGCGTTTCCCGCATTCAGCCCACCCTCGCTCACACCTTATGCATTGACCGCCGAGCAACCTGCACTCGTGCAGATGATCGAGGAAAGCCAGCATATGTTGCGTATCCAGGTCATGACGCTATCGGCTATTCGCCAGTATGGCGCCAAGGGCTGGTGGCCGCAGGTGGATACCGCATTACGCGACGCAGCTGCACGAGGCGTACAGGTGCATATCATCGTGGCCGATTGGGCCCTGCACGAACCCATGCAGTCTTATCTGAAGAGCCTTGCCGCGCTGCCAAACGTGGCGATCAAATTTACCCAGTTGCCGCCCTCGCCGCAGGGCTTCATTCCCTATGCGCGCGTGGAGCACGCCAAGTATGCGGTAGCCGACGATCGCAGTGTCTACATCGGCACCGGCAACTGGGAATGGAGTTATTTCAACAATACGGTCGATGCATCCATCTTCGTACAGGGCGAGGCGCCCGCGAAAACGCTGACACGGATCTTCGATCGGGATTGGGATGGCCCTTATGCAAAGGCACTCGAGCTCGACAAGCACTACGAGGCACCACGCAATCACTAATCGGCGTAGATCATCTTCCTGGTCATGCCGCCGTCGATCGACAAGCACTGACCGGTAACAAAACTCGCGCTGGCCAGATACAGGACGGCTGCGGCAATATCCGGCGGCTCGCCAACGCGGCCTGCCGGATGTTGCCGGTTATCGATATCGCGATGATGAGATGCCTTGCGTTGCGATTTCTTCTGCCATGGGCCCGTTTCTATCCAGCCTGGGCAAATCACATTGGCCCGGATGTCCGGCCCCAGGCTGATCGCCAGTGCATGAGTGAATGCAATCAGGCCGCCCTTGGCCGCGGCGTAGGCTTCGCTATCGGGCTCCGATTGGAGTGCCCGCGTCGAAGCCATGTTGACGATGCTGCCCGAGCGCAGACGCAACCGCGGCACGGCAGCGCGCGTACAAAGGAAAGCGCCCGTCAAATGACTGTCCTGCCATCGCCGCCAGTCGGCAAGACTCAATGATTCGATCGGACCACTATGCGGGTTGGCGATGCCTGCATTGTTGACCAGCAGATCCAGGCCTTCGGCATCGGCATCGCCTTTGCCTTCGCTGCGCTGCCACTCATCCAGCTTTTCGAACGCCCTTGCCACCTGTCTCTCGTCACCGACATCGGCTTGCAGCGTCAGCAATTCATGCGCCGCGTAAGTGCCTGCCAGCTCGTCCAATGCCTCACCGTCAAGGTCAAGCGCGGCTACCGACCAACCGTGCTGGATCAGATGGTCGACGATGCCGCGCCCGATACCCTGAGCGCCTCCGGTAATAAGAGCCATTTTCATCGAGGAATGCCATTCATTCGGGTGGGACAGAAAAACATAATCGGCATCGCGGTTACGTCAACCGGCATCGCTCCGACGGTGCTACCTTAGGCGATGAACCCAACCCGTCGGAGCTGACCCATGAGCAAGAACGATGCGAAACGCGAACAGCAGTTGCAGAAGCGCCGCAACGCGCCGCTAGCCACACCCACCGACCTGTCCAGCAAGGCGACCCGTGATCTCAGCGGCGCACTCAATGTGCTCCTGGCCGATGTGTTCGCCCTGTACCTGAAGACCAAGAATTTTCATTGGCATATGAGCGGGCCGCACTTTCGCGACTACCATCTCTTGCTGGACGATCAGGCCTCGCAGATCTTCGCGATGACCGACGATATCGCCGAGCGCGTGCGCAAGATCGGTGGCCGTACGCTCACCTCGATCGGCAGCATTGCGAAACATCAGCACTTGTCCGACAACGATGCCGAGTACGTACAGCCCGAAGACATGCTCGCCGAGCTTCGCGAAGACAACAAGACACTGACCAGCTACATGCGCAAGGTGCACGACCTGTGCGACGACCATAAGGACGTTGCCACCGCAAGCCTGATCGAGAACTGGATCGACGAGTCGGAACGTCGCATGTGGTTTCTGTTTGAGGTGACGCGGGCACACGGCGCGTAAGAGCCCCGCCGTCACCCTAGCCCTTCCCCGGCGTTGCCGGGGAGAAGTGAGTGAAGAGGAGTGAGGAGTAAGAGAGAGCAAGAGCCTGCTTTCTCTCACTCCTCACTCCTCTTCACTCACTCCTAAATCACTCACTCCCAAATCCCTGTTACATAACACGCCGACGCGCCACCTCTGCAGGTGTCACGGTCCCTGCCTTGGCGCCGAAATGAGAGATTACGTAGTTCGCCAAAGCAGCAACTTCCGTATCCGAATACGCTTGGCCGAATGCCGGCATATAGACGTCCTGGTCGCCGATACGCAACTTGGAACCGTTGAGAATGACCTGGGTGACATTGGTGCCGGCCGGATCGTTGACGCCGCGCGTTCCCAATAGCGACGCATAGCTGGTCTGCTGACCCTTGCCGTTCCACTGGTGACAGCTGGCGCATGCACCCTCGAAAAGCTGCAATCCCAAACGCTGGGTATCGGCAGCGTCGCCGCCTGGAGCTGCATCGGTGGACGCAAGTGCAGGCGCCGCCTTGGCGTCGACGTTGATCGGATCCTTGCCCGACTTGGCAGGCACGCCACGCAGGTAGGTCACCAGGGCAGCAGTGTCTTCAGGCTTCAGGTACTGCAAGCTGTTCTCGATTGCCTCGCCCATCGGGCCGGACGCCGAACCGCGACCTGGCGCATGCCCGGTACTCAGGTAGCTAGCCAGCTCCGCATCGCTCCATGCACCGACACCATGATCGGGATCGGAAGTAATGTCATAAGCGCGCCAGCCCTGCAGCGACTCACCAGAAAGCGCACTGCCATTCTTGAGTCCAAAGGCGAAATTGCGTGGCGTATGGCATTCCGCGCAATGACCCAATGCATTGGCCAGATAAGCGCCACTGTTCCACTGCGGCGACTTGGATGCATCGGCAACGAAGCGTTGGCTCTTGAAGAATCCCGCGTTCCAGAAACCCATCGCCCAGCGCTGGTTGAACGGGAAGCCGAGGTCGTTGGCACGATCCTCCTGACGGATCCTGGGCAGGCTGAACAGGTAGGCTTTAATCGCCAGCACGTCACTGCGGCTCAGCTGGGTATAGGAGGTATACGGAAACGCCGGATAGAGATGCGCGCCGTCCTTGCGCACGCCTTCGCGCACCGCCCGCACGAAGTCGTCGTCACTCCAGCTACCGATACCGGTCGCATCATCGGCCGTGATATTGCTCGAATAGATCGTGCCGAACGGCAACTTGAAGGCAACGCCGCCCGCAAACGGCTTGTCGGAACCTGGCACCGTATGGCAGGCCGTGCAATCGGCGGCCTTGGCAAGGTATTCGCCACGCGCAATTCGATCCGAACTGGGCGGTGCACCCGCAATGGCGGGCGCGGCACCATCGGCAGGGTCGGTGCGGTTGAGCAGCACATAGGCCACGCCACCGATAACGATCAACAGAATGACGATCAGAAAGAAACGTCTCATGCCACGTCCCTCCCCTTGCCGGTTCCCGATGACACGACATGCTGCATGGCGTCGCCGTTCTGCACCAGCAGCGTGCGGTCGACCGGCAATTTATAGAGGCGCACGCCTGTCGCCGCAAAAATGGCATTCGCCAACGCGGGTGCGGCGATAGCCGTACCGACCTCGCCGAGGCCACCCGGCGGCTCGTCATTTTCGATGCGATGCACCTCGACGATCGGCGTCTGGTTCATGCGCAAATTGCGATAGTCGTGAAAGTTACTTTGCTCGATCGCGCCGTTCTTGAGCGTGATCTCGCTGAAAAGCGCCGCGCTCAGCCCGAACAGCAGGCCGCCTTGAACCTGGGCTTCGATCGAGCTGATATTGATCGCGATACCGCAGTCCAGCGCCACGACCGCTTTGCGTAACGCGACTTCGCCTTGTGGCGTGACTTCCGCTTCGACGATGGCGCAAACGCGACTGCCGAATGGTTCACCCAAGGCGATGCCGCGCCCAACACGCGCCGGCAAAGGTTGACCGCCCCAGCCGATTTTCTCGGCCGCGGTATTGAGCACCTTGAGGCTGCGAGGATTCTTTTGCAGCAAGGATCGACGGTACTCCAATGGATCCTTGCCGGCCTTGTGCGCCAGCTCGTCGATAAAGCTCTCGAACGAAAACAGGTTGTGCGTGGGCCCGACGCCACGCCACCAGCCCACGACAAGGCCTGGCGGCATATCGTGGCGGATCCATTCGATCTTGGTATTGGGGATGTCATAGGGCGTTTCGACCAGGCATTCGACAGCATCGCTGTCCAGGCCGTCCTTGCCCATGGCGCCGGGCGCCCAACGACCCAGCACCGTGCCGCCACTGGTCCGATCACCGAACCACAGGGGCTTGCCGTCGGCATCGACCACCGCCGTCAGCAGATCGTGATACATCGGACGAACGCGGTCGTGCCGGATATCTTCTTCGCGAGTCCAGATCACCTTGACCGGATAGGACACCTGCTTGGCGATCGCGACCGCCTGCTCCACCGAATCAGTTTCCAGGCGGCGACCAAAACCACCGCCCAGATACTGGTTGTGTACCACGATCTTGTCCGCCGAAAGGCCGGTGATCTTCGAGGCGACGTCGACCACGCGCATCGGCACCTGTGTACCGACCCATATTTCGCACTTGTCCGAGGTTACGAACACCGTCGTGTTGAGCGGCTCCATGGTGGCGTGGGCAAGCATCGGCAGCTGATACGTCGAGCTGACCGTCGTACCGCCCTCAGGTCGCTTGCCCACTTCCTTGGCAACAATGGATTTGCCGTTCTGCGCACTGTCGGCCAAGGCATCGCGCAATTGCTGGGTAGTGAGCTTGGCGTTCTGGCCGAGATCCCACTGGACATCCAGCGCTTCCAGGCCGCGCTTGGCCGCCCAGAAATGATCACCGATGACGGCCACGGTGTCTTCGGTATGGATCACGTCGACCACACCGGCTATCGCGCGTGCCGGCTTGTCGTCGACGGAGGCGAATTTTCCGTTCAAGGTCGGGCATGCCTTGACCGCGGCGATCTTCATGCCGGGCAGGCGCACATCGATGCCGAACTGGGTCGCGCCTTTCACCTTGTCGGCCGAATCGACACGACGCAGCGGCTTGCCGATCAGCTTGAAATCCTTGGGGTCCTTCAATTGCACCTTGTCCGGCAACGGAAGCTTGCCGGCAGCTTCCGCCAGCGAGCCGTAACTCGCACTGCGTCCGGATGCCTGGTGATGCACCGCCCCGCGGTCGACCGTGCAGGTAGACGGATCGACATGCCACTGCGTCGCCGCTGCGCTGACCAGCATGGTTCGCGCCACCGCGCCCGCCTCGCGCAACACTGGCCACGTAGCACGCGTACTGGTGGAACCGCCGGTAATTTGCCCGCCAAGCGCCGGGATACCGTAAAGCTGATCGCTGGGCGGCGAGGCCTCGACCTTGATCTGATCCAGGCCGACACCGAGTTCTTCGGCGATCATCATGCTCATGCCGGTATAGATCGCCTGCCCCATCTCTACCGCGGGCATCACCAGGCGAATGCTACCGTCGGTGTCGATACGAATGAATGCATTCGGAGCGAATGGCGGGTTGCCGTCGGCAGCCGCGGCCTGCGCATCACCCGGCTGGCGCCGTGCGTTGATGCTGGCCGACGCGATGCCGCTGCCGCCCAGCCACAGAAAGGCGATAGCCAGGCCGGTGTGCTGCAATGCGCGACGACGGCTGACGTCGATTTGCTCATCGGTCGGCAAAGCTTGAGTTTCCTTGCTCATGACGCGACTCCTTCCGGTGCGGTCACGATGGTTTGCAGGATATCAAGCTTGCCCGTAGCGGCCTGTTTGATTGCAGCGCGGATGCGCACATACGTGGCGCAGCGGCAGATATTGCCGGACATCGCCGCATCGATATCCGCATCACTGGGATTGGCGGTGCGATCAAGCAGAGCGGTTGCCGACATGATCTGCCCGGATTGGCAATAACCGCATTGCACCACGTCGACATCGAGCCATGCCTGCTGCACCTTGGCACCATTGGGGGTATTGCCCACCGCTTCGATGGTGGTGACGGCCTTGCTGCCGATCGAGCCTACCGGCAGCACGCAAGAACGTACCGGTTGGCCATCCAGATGAACGGTACAGGCGCCGCACTGCGCGATGCCGCAGCCGAACTTGGTTCCGGTGAGCCCGATGACGTCGCGCAATACCCACAGGAGCGGCATGTCGGGCGGAACATCGACTTGATGCGACTGGCCGTTGACGGACAAGGACAGCATAAACATCTCCCAGTTTTGATTTGGTCTCATTCCTTGAGAGGCATTAGGCCAAGGACCCTCCGCTACCCGGGCATTAAAGCACTCAGTCGAGGGCAAAAAAACTAACTTGATCTTTAAATTGGGTTCCTACCGGGCGGCCACTACCGAGATGTAAAGGTGGCGTGTAGAAGTCAGCCCGCTGACCTACTTGTTCGTCATGTCCGCGCAAGCCGGGATGACGGTGGAACGCGCTAAACTGCCTGCCTGTTTGCCCGACCAGTTGGGAGTCGATACGTGGAGGGACCGATCAGCGTGGCGGCCGCCGAGGCATTGATTGACGCGCATATGCCGCGCTTTGCAAGCGAGCGCATTGCGCTGGCGCAGGCTCAAGGCAGAATCTTGCGCCAGGACATTCGTGCCGATCGCGATCAGCCCCCCTTTGACCGTGTCATGATGGACGGCATCGCCATCCGTCACGACGCGCCACGTACACGTTATCGGGTCGCCGGGACTCAACTGGCCGGCCAGGCTGCCATGGGCCTGGTCGCCTCGGACGACTGCCTGGAAGTGATGACCGGCGCGATGCTGCCGCAAGGCGCCGATACCGTGGTACCGGTCGAAAGCCTGCACAAATCGGACGGCTACGTCACCCTGGGTGTCAATGCGGTAAATGCCACCGGACAGTTCGTGCATCGCCGTGGCTCGGACTGCCGTGAGGGCGAGCTGCTGCTGTCGCCGGGGCGGCAGCTGCGCGCACCGGAAATCGCCGTGCTGGCGACCAATGGGATAGCCGAGGTCGAGGTGGCCCGCGTGCCGAGCATCGCGGTCGTGGCAACGGGTGACGAACTGGTCGATATCGGCGCGCAACCCGAACCGTGGCAGATCCGGCGCTCCAACGACCATGGCATCGCCGCCGCCTTGCGCGACGCTCACTTCAACGATGTGTCGCTACATCATGTCGCCGACGAGCGCGAACATATCCTGGGGGTACTTGCCAAGCTGCTGCAAAGCGACGATGTGATCGTGCTGTGCGGTGGCGTTTCGATGGGGCAACGCGACTATATTCCGAGCGCACTGGAAGCCCTGGGCGTCAAGCGCGTCTTTCACAAGATCGCGCAACGCCCCGGCAAACCGATGTGGTTCGGCATCGCTCCTGGCAACAAACCCGTGTTTGCGCTGCCTGGCAATCCGGTTTCCGCACTGGTGTGTACGTTGCGCTACGTGCTTCCCGCCTTGCGCGCCGCCAGCGGCATGTCGGCATCCCGGCCGCGTGCGGTGGCATTGGCCACACCGCTTACGACCCATGCAAGCCTTACCTGCTTCATTCCCGTCGCGCTGCAAGACGGGGTCGATGGCCGCATGATGGCGCAACCCGTACCGTCGGCTACTTCGGGCGATTTCGCCTCACTGGTACGCACGGATGGCATTATCGAGCTGCCACCGAATGCATCGCCATTCGAGGCGGGTTTTACGGCGCCCTTTCGTGCATGGTCGTGACCGGCGCGCCGATGTTCATGCAGGAGTGACACGAAATGCTTTCGCACGTTGACGAAAATCAGCAGCCGCGCATGGTGGATGTAGGCGACAAGGCCATCACGCGGCGCGTTGCCCGCGCGCAGGCTCGAGTCAGCTTTCCCCCCGAAGTCGCTGCCGTGTTGCGCGACGCCGGCTATGTCACGCCCAAGGGCGCAGTGATTACCGTGGCGCAGATTGCCGGCGTCATGGGCGCAAAAGCCACGCCGCAGTTAATCCCGCTTTGCCATCCGCTAGCCATTGAACGCTGCCACCTCGACATCCATATCGAAGGCGACGACGCGGTGATCGAGTGCGAGGTGGCCTGCCGCGGCACCACTGGCGTGGAGATGGAAGCGCTGACCGGCGCCAGCATCGCCGCGTTGACCATCTACGACATGTGCAAGGCGATGTCGCACGCCATGGTGATCGGCGACATACGATTGCTGAGCAAAAGCGGCGGCAAGCGCGATATCGGCCTTACGGAGCAAAACCCATGAACACGCCGGCACGCCCACTTTATGGCCTGTTGTTGACTGGCGGCGCCAGTCGCCGCATGGGTCAGGACAAGGCCTTGTTGAACTATGGCGACCAGCCACAGTTGCTGGCCGCTTATCGCCTGCTGGAAACCGTGGTCGAGCAGGCTTTCGTATCGGTGCGCGAAGATCAGCGCGGCGAGGAGGCTCGCAGCGCCCTACCGCAGATCGTCGACCAGCTCACCGACATCGGCCCGGCCGCCGGCATCCTTGCCGCGCATGCGGCCTACCCGGATGTCGCCTGGCTGGTGCTGGCCTGCGATCTGCCGTTGCTCAATGGCGCGACCTTGAATGCCCTGGTTGCCGCGCGCGACGTCTCACGTGACGCAACGGCATTTACCAGCGCACATGACGGGTTGCCCGAGCCGCTTTGCGCGATCTGGGAACCGTCGGCGATCGACGCCCTGGCAGCCAGCGTTGCCACGGGAAGGGTTTGCCCGCGCAAGGGCCTCATATCGATCGATACCCAACTGCTTGCCCCGGTCGATCCGCAAGCGCTGGACAACGCCAATTCACCGGGCGAGCGCGAAGACATCCTGCAACGGTTGAGGAAAGCTTCGTGACGAACGGTGCACCTGCTTTTGTCCCTGATTATTCGCGCCAGACGCGGCTGGCTGCGGTCGGGCCGGAGGGCCAGGCAAGGCTATCGGCAAGTCGCGTACTGGTCATCGGCGCTGGCGGCCTCGGCTGCCCGGCGCTCGTTTACCTAGCCGGTGCTGGCGTGGGCCATATCGGCATCGTCGACAGCGATGTGCTGGAGGCCAGCAATCTGCATCGACAGACCTTGTACGACGCAGCGGACATCGGCCAGCCCAAGGTACAGCTGGCGGCAAGGCGGATACGCGCACTCAACCCGGACATCGATGTCGCCTGCATCGATCACGCCCTGACCGCTGAAGATATCGTGCCGCTGTTCGCGTCTTACGATCTGATCCTCGAATGCACCGACGATATGCGCAGCCGCTATCTGTGCAGTGACGCCGCCGTGATCACCGGAAAGCCGGTGATCTTCGCCAGCGTGTATCAATACGAAGGCCAGATGCATACCTACCGCCCGGACCAGAACACCGCGTGCATGCGCTGCCTCTGGCCGCAAGAACCCGACCCGGCGCAACTGGGCAGCTGCGAAATATCCGGCGTGCTGGGGCCGGTACCTGGCGTGCTGGGCACGCTGCAGGCCAACGAGGCCTTGAAGCTTCTGCTCGACCTGCCCGGCAAGCTGGGTAGCGAGTTGGTGTTGGTCGACCTCACCGATATGGAGATGCGTCGCATCCGGACGCGGCGCGCCGCGCATGATTGTCGTGCCGAAGCCGAGCTCGGCCTGTCGGCACGCCGATCGAACGAAGCGCTCGAACGGAGCTTCCCTAGCCTGCAAGCAGCAGTGCTTGCCGGTTATCAGCTGGTCGACTTGCGCGAGCGCGACGAGATCGACGCCGATCCACTGGAGGTTCCTGCGCTGTGGATTCCTTCCGGTGCGGTGCTCGACCATGCGGCCAGTTTCGCCAATAGTCGTTGGCTGTTGATCTGTGCACATGGCGCTCGCAGCCGCTATGCCGCCGAACGTCTGCGCGAGCGAGGCTATGCCAACGTGCATTCGCTGCACGGAGGTTGGGTCGGCATGCAGATGGGTGTCGCCACTACGCCATGAATTCACCGCAGGAGCTGCAGGCGCTGATCGATGCGCTGCGCCAACTTCAACGCGACCATTTCGCGGGTGGCGCAGCGCTTGCGACCATTACCTACACCCGCGGCTCCACCTTCCGCCGCGCCGGCGCCGCCATGCTTGTGCATGGCGACGGCCGCATCGTATGCGAGCTGGCCGGCGGCTGCCCCCAACGCGATATCGTCTTTCGCGCCAACGAAGTCATCGCCACTGGCGTGACCCAGCTTGTGCACTACAACCGCGACGCCAATTACGACGTACTGATCGAAATGGGTTGCGGCGGCGAGCTGGACGTATTGATCGAACCGGTACTCGGCGATGACGACATCGCCTATCTCGATGCGCTGGAACATGGCCTGGGCGAGCGTCGCCTCAGCAACATGGCAACGGTTTTTTCCCAACACGACGGCTCGATCAAGGCGCGCCCACGCCGCAGAATAAACGACGCGCATCGCACGCTTTTCGACAACGTCAGCGACCATATGCTGAACCCGCTGCTGGACGAGCACATGACGGCGCTTTCCACTCGGGTCGAACGCCGGGAACTCCCTACATCCGGCGGTGCTGTAACCGTGCTATTTGAACGATTGCACCCTCGACCAGCCTTGGCCCTGGTGGGCGCGAACATCGGTGCGCGGGCCATGGTCGATCTGGCGCTGGCGCTAAATTGGCAGGTGACCGTGGTGGATACCGATGCCGAACGGCTCGCGGCTATGGCCCTGCCATCCCCAGTGCAGGCGCGCGTTGCCGGCCCAGGCATGCTTCCCGGACTGCTGAAGCCGGATGAATTCACTGCCATCGTCGTCATGACGCATCGCTACGAACTCGATGTGGAATATCTCAATGCCCTGCGCGATACCCCTGCGGCGTATGTGGGTGCCATCGGCTCGCGCGATCGCGCGCGGCGGATGCACCACGCGCTCGACGGCCAGTTCGATCAGTTGCATGTACCGGCCGGGCTCGATATCGGTTCGGACACCCCGCAGGAAATCGCACTGGCGGTTATTGCCGAGATCGTCGCGACGCTGAATGCGCGCGAGGGGCGACGACTAAGCGTCACCAGCGGGCCAATTCACTCGTGAGCGGCATCGGTATCGTGCTGCTGGCCGCTGGTGAAGCGAGCCGCTTCGGTTCGGCCAAGCAAGCCACGCTCGTCGACGGCATGCCGCTGGTACGCCGTACCGCGACGACGGCGATCCAAACTGGCGCCATCGTCACCGTCGTACTGGGCGCCTATCGCGACGCTATCGAGCCCTTGCTCGATGGCCTGGATGTATCGCTTACTTTCAACCCTGATTGGCATGACGGGCTGGGCACTTCGATCGCATGGGGCGTGCATCAGTTGACGCAGCGCCATCACGATCTTTCCGCCGTGATGTTGTGCCTGGCCGACCAGGCATTGATCGATGCCGCCGACCTGCAACAGCTCATCGACGCACATCATGTGGACCCAGCATCCATCCTCGCAGCAAGCTTCGCCGATGTGCTCGGGCCGCCCTGCCTGTTTCCTCGGGGCGATATCGATGCGCTCATGGGACTGTCTGGCCCACAAGGCGCGCGCGTTCTATTACAACGTCATGCCGAACGCGTTCGGGGGCTACCCATGCCGCATGCTGCAGCGGACATCGACACGCCGGACGATCTCATCCGCCTTTTACGCTGAGATGCTCGACTCGCTGCGCACGCGACCTTCGTGAATCTCGAATACATGCTGGCCCAGTGCTTCCGCGTCGGCCGGATCATGGGTGATCACCAGCATCTGCAGATCCAGTTGCGCCTGCACCAGGGTCAGCTCGTTGCGCATACGCATCTTCAGCGCCGGATCCAGCGCCGAGAAGGGTTCGTCCAGCAGCAGGACATCCGGCTCGGCAGCCAGGGCACGCGCCAGGGCAACGCGTTGCTTCTGTCCCCCGGAAATCTGCGCGGGATAATTGCCGGCGATCGGCTCCAGCTCGAACGCCTGTAACCAGCGCAAGGCCGGCGGCGGCAGATCCCCGAGCCTGCGTGGATTGAGCATGCCGCGTTGCACGCCGAAAGCCACGTTCTGCGCCACGGTGAGGTGCGGAAACAGCGCATAGTCCTGAAACAGATAACCGACCTTTCGTTGCTGCGTCGGCAGATTCAACGCCCGCGCCGCATCGAACAAGGAACGCCCATTCATCACGATATGTCCGCGGTCCGGCTTCAGCAGCCCGGCAATGGCGCGCAACGTCAGGCTCTTGCCCGCACCGGATGGACCGTAAAGCACGATGCGTCGGCGGTCCGAACGGAAAGCAACATCCAGCTCGAACCGACGCTGCGCGTCTTTCATGATGCGATGAATGGCGATATCGACGCTCATCGTTCGGAGGACCGCTTGCTGTGTTGGGGCGCCAGGCGTCCGGCGATCAGCAAGGCGATGACACAGGTGATCGACGCCACGATAACCATCGTGTTGGCGCCTGCATCGTCGCCGGCCTGCACCGCGGCGTAGATCGCCACCGACAAGGTCTGCGTGCGGCCAGGCAGGTTGCCGGCGATCATCAAAGTGGCGCCGAACTCGCCCAGTGCGCGCGCAAAGGCCAGCAGTGCGCCGGCGGTAATGCCCTTGGCCGCCAACGGCAACGACACCCGGAAAAATACCGACCATTCCGGCAATCCCAGTACGCGCGCCGCACTTTCCAGGTGCGGATCGACATCTTCAAACGCCGCCCGCGCGGCCTTCTGGATCATCGGGAACGCCACCAGGGTCGATGCGATGACCGCGCCCTGCCAGGTAAATACGGGATTGATGTCCCAACGCTCCAGCCAGGCGCCAAGTACGCCGTGGCGACCGAGGAGCACCAGCAGGTAATAGCCCAGTACCGTCGGTGGCAGCACCAACGGCAAAGTCAGCAACGAATCGATCAGGTCAGCCATCGGCGAGCGCCAGCGCGACAGCCCATAGGCCACCGCGGTGCCGAGCAACAGATTCAAGCCGGTCGCCCACAGCGCGACCTTCAGCGACAACAACAGCGGCGCCCAGATATCCATCGGATCGATCAGGGCTTCAGGAACCCATACTGCGCCAATACCGCCTGGCCCTCGCTGGACAGCACATACGACTCGAACGCCTGCGCCTCGGCCTGATGCCTGGACTGGGCAATCACTGCCATCGGGTAACTGATAGGTGTCGTGGTCGCCACCGTCATGATGACCTTGACCTTGTCCTTGGCAATGGCCGCATCGGTGGCGAAGACGAAACCAGCGTCGACTTCATCGCGCGCCACATAATCGAGGCTCTGGCGGACGTTCTGCGCCAGCACGGTCTTGGCGGAAAGACTCTGCCACAAGCCTTGCGCCTCCAATGCACCCTTGGTGTAACGACCCACCGGTACCGAGGCCGGATCACCGGCGGCAATCCGCTTGATCGCAGGCTGCGCAAGGTCGCTCAGGTTGGACAGTTTCAGCGTACTGGCCATCGGCGCTATCAGTACCAGTTGGTTGGCCGCGAAATTCTTGCGCGAACCCTTGAGCAGCACATGGCTGGACTCGGCCTTATCCATTGCCGCCTGGTCGGCCGATGCAAACACATCGGCCGGTGCGCCATTGGCGATCTGTTGCAGCAGTACGTCGGACGCGGCGAAATTGAGCACCACATGTGTACCTGGGTGCTTGGCCTCGTAGGCCTTGGCGACACTTTGAAATGCGTTGGTCAAACTCGACGCCGCCGACACCACCAGGTCATCGGCATGCACCGCCCCGGCAGCGCCAAGCGCCAACAGCAGACCGACCGACCAGTTCAAACGCATGCGAGCCATGATGCTTCTCCAAGGGACGTAGCCGTAACGGCGGCCGACTATATCGCAACGATGGCGATGCCCGGTTGATGGTTACGCCTTAAGTGCCCTGGCCTCGGCCAGCGACGCATCCACTGCGCGCTGCATAGGCCGTGTGTCGCCGTCGATCACCGCCCACAAGGTCGCGCCCTCCAGTCGCGTCAACGCATCGGTGGCCATCACCTTGGCCGTGTCCTCGGCAAATGCCGCCATAAGGATCCGTGCCATACCGTCACGCTGCTCACGAAAGAACGCCCGCACCGCGTCGGCGGCCTCAGGAGTTTCATCGTTGATCCCATAGGCCAGATGCAAGCCCACGCAACGTGTGCGATCGCTCAGGGTATCGGCTATGCGCCGCAGGACCGTCTCATAGCGTTCAAGCCACGCGACTGACGCATCCGGCAAATCGTCAAAGGTTTCGCGCGTGGTCAGGGCCAGCACTTCGGGCACCAGCGACTCCTTGGTCGGAAACCGGGTGTAGAGGCTTGGCTTCTTGATGCCTACCCGGGTCGCTAGGTCCTGCATGGACGCCCCGGCATAGCCGTGATCGCGGAACAGTTCGCGCGCCTCGCTGATGATGGTGTCGAGACTTGTTTTCATAAGGCAGCAGTCATATCCTACCGATCGGTAGTTAGTATTTTACAGGATGGCGCATGCCGGCTCAAGTGCGCCCTATATGACAAAGCACCGGAGATAAATCATGCAATCAACTGATATTAATAGCGAAAGTATCGACAAGACGCGCCGTAGCGCTATACTCGCCAGCGCTATCGGAGCCGCTACCTGGGCCACAGCTTCGTTGGCTGCACCGCAAAAGCGAAACAGCACCATACCCACGACAGCCCACCCCAACCCGGTGTCTTTCCATACCCAGAAGGTCGGCGACGTAGAGGTGTTCTATCGCGAGGCCGGTCCCGCCGACGCCCCTGTCATTTTGCTGCTGCATGGGTTCCCCACCGCCAGTCACATGTTTCGCGACCTGATCCTGCAGTTGTCGCAGAACTATCGCGTGATCGCTCCCGACCTGCCGGGCTTCGGACAGACCAAAGCACCGCCCCGCGGGACGTTCAACTACAGCTTCGACGAACTCGCGCGCGTCATGGGCCTGTTCGTCGACGCCATCGGCTTGAAACATTACGCGCTGTATATCTTCGACTATGGCGCACCGACAGGGCTGCGTCTGGCGGTAGCGCACCCCGAACGTATAACGGCCATCATCAGCCAGAACGGCAACGCCTATCTGGACGGTTTCAGCGACAACTGGGGTAGTTGGCAAACGTATTGGCGCGAACCGACGGCTGCCCATCGGGAAGCCTGCCGTGAGGCCTTGTCGCCGCAAGTGATCCGTGACCTGCAATACCTCCATGGTGCGCCATCCGGGCGCGTGTCGCCGGATGGCTATACGCTGGATATCGCCTATATGGCTCGCCCTGGCTCGGACGACATCCAGTTGGACCTGATTTTGGATTACCGCAGCAATGTGGCGCGCTATCCCGAGTTTCAGGCTTATTTCCGCAGCCATCGCCCACCGCTGCTTGCGGTATGGGGCAAGAACGATCCGTTCTTTATTCCACCGGGTGCGCAAGCCTATCGACGCGACATTCCTGACGCGGAAATTCATTTACTGGATGCGGGGCATTTTGCGCTGGAGACGCATTCGTTTGAGATTGCCGGTTATATCCAGGATTTTTTGGGGCGTAAGTTGAAGGCTTGAGTCGGGGTTGAAGAGCCCCCCTCACCCCACCCCTCTCCCCCGGCAGAGCCAGGAGAGAGGGGGCTTTAGTGAGGCAAGCCACAACGTTGCGTGTTTTTGCCTCCACTGAGTTGGGATGAGGGGGTGCAAGAAGCGAAGCGCGCCTACCGCGATGAACACTCAGCCATCGGAGACAACACGCGACAACCACGCTTCGAGCCCCGCCAACGAACGAAAGTCATCCAGGCTACGCGAGGGTATGGCCGGATAAGCACCAGCAGCCATCTCGGCCAATGCGCGCCCAGGCCCAAGCTCAAGAAAAGCGCTGGCGCCTGCCTCAACACAGGCTGCAAGGCAGCCCGCCCAATCGATCGGCTCGGAAATTTGTCGCGCGAGTTTCTGCACGCCTTCATCGATATTCAATACTGACGCGGCATCCAGGCCACTCAATAAACGGACACCCGGCCTGAGCCCATGCGCTATCGGCACACGGGAAAGTACATCGCCAAACGCCACGGACGCGTTCGCCAGTAGATACGTATGCGATGCCACTACTACCTGCACCGGGACGACACGCGATGCCCCACGCGCTTTTGCTTCTGTTGCAATGGCATCCAGAGCGGGCTGCAAACCGCCTACGACCCAAGCCTCACCGGGATTGGCGATGGCGATCGCCGCCTCCTGTCCGTCGCATAGCTGCTCGACGATATCGCGCGTCAAGCCACGCACGAACAACATACCCTGCTGGCCTTGGCTAACCGCGTTCATCGCATCGGCTCGCGCAGCCACCAGTTCGAGCGTCGCGGCCGGTTCGATCAGGCCGGCAACACCCCAGGCCGCCACTTCACCCACGCTGTAGCCCGCGATGCAACGGCGTTTCGGCAACACCTCGGTAAGCAACGCATCGGCCGCCAAGGCTTGCAGGCTGCAAAGCAATTGTGCGGTGCGATTCTCGAAAAGCTCCTCGCGCGCCGCTTCGCGGACGAGACGGCGCGGGTCATGCCCAAGCAACGATCCTGCGCGCTCAAACAGCGCCGCAGCGGCCGGAACACCGCCCGTAAGCTCGAACATGCCGGCGTGCTGCGCGCCCTGGCCGGAACAGAGAATGGCCAGCGTCATGAATCTTGTGCTCCGTTATCCGTAAAGCCAGGCAATCGCCACGGCGAGTGTAACCATGCTCGCCAAGGTACTGGCAATCACCGCCGAGCCGGCATCTTCAGAACTGTGCCCATAGCTGGAACCGAACAGGATGCCGAAGAAGCCCGATGGCAGTGCGGCCATCAGCACAGCCACCTGCGTGATCTCCTTGGGCGCGGTCAGCAGGCTGGCAATACCGAATGCGATCAGCGGCTGAAGAACATTGGTGGTCACTGTAGCCAGCACCACGTTCCAGCGCAGGCGAAACTGCTGCGCGGAAAGAATCAGGCCGGTGACGAATAGCGCCATGCCACCCGCCGCCTGACCGATCAGGCGAAACGATGCGATCGCCACCGTTGGCAACTCAAGCCCAAGCAGCGAACAAAGCATGCCGGCGATCGGCGCCAGCACGATAGGACGCGTCAAGGCATGGCCGATCGCATGCCTGATCGGTCCCTGGCCGTGGCTGCCCTGTGCACCACTCTTGGCGGCGGACAGTTCCAGCAAGGCAAGTGTGATCGGCGAGGGCAACAAGGCGCCGGTGGCGATCGCGACCGCCACCGGAACGATCTGATTCGCCCCCAGCAAAGCCGCTACCACCGGCAACCCGGCCGCGGCATAGTTGGGCAGCGAGACCGACAAGGTCTGTACCGCCGATTCGGCCAGCGAACGCTTCAACACGCGCCGCTGCAGGAAAAACCACAGTGGATACACCACCATCATCGCGCCGCCGAGAATCACCACGATAGGCCACTGCGCAAGCATGGCCTGGCGCGGTGTGGTCGCCGTCGCGGCGAACAGCGATGCGGGAATGGCGTAGCGCATCACCACGGCGTTGAGCTGGGCAACGTTCTTGTTGTCGACCACTCGCCATTTTCCAGCCGAGTAGCCGAGCAGCAATACAAAAAAGATCGGCACCAGCGCCGACAAAATAATCGAAATCACCCTTCCCTCCCGAGCGCGCTTACGAAAAGACTCATCGCTAGGAGATCCGCTGCCCCGCCCGGACTGAGTCGACGTTTCACAAAGGCGCGATGGACCGCTTCGGCATCACGTCGCCAGGCCATCTGCCCCACCCCACCCCGTCGTAAAAATGCACGCGTCGCCTGCTGCGCAAAACGCAACCCGGCGATCCCGCCACGATGCAATAGATTGGTGTCTTCCACGGCAGCGATCAACGCAAAGCAGGCTTGCACGCGCGCAGCTTCCGGATCGGCCTCGATGCTGTCACGCACTTCATTCAGCGCACGCAGCCCAACGCGATAAACGCTGGGAAACCCATCGGCGGCTTCCTGCCGTGCGCCACCGGCGCCATACCGACGATGCGCTGTTTCTCCATGGCTTGTCGTCAGGCGCGGGCCGCCGAGGATGTCATCGCCCCAACGCTGCGCGACGATCTCGCCCAGGCTCAATGCGCTTGAGTTGGCTTTATGCCAGCCGGCAGCGGCGCAAAGCAGCCCCAACCCGAAGATCGCGCCACGATGGGTATTGATGCCATCGGTCGCCTCCAGCATGGCGCGCTCTGCACGAAGGCCGATCTTTCGCAAAACAGTCATCGCCGCGCCTTGCGCTCCCGCATTCGCAAGCTCGGCAAAGAAGGGGCGTAACACCTCGGCACTGCGATGAAACGTCATCGCATCCATGTCGGTATGGCTGCCGCTATCCACATGGCTGACCAGACCCGGCTTGGGCCACGTCTGCACTTCCAGCCGCAGGCACTGCTCGGCGAGCTGACCAAGCTGCGCGGCATATGACCAAGGCGCCTGCGTACTCGCCGACTCGGGCATTCGCCGTGCGGAGGTGGCGAGAGTGTCGTTCATGCCACGAACGCCTCATATGTACACAGCTGCACATCGCCAGAGGTCTTCAACGCGAGGTCCTTCGCGCCCGCATGCAATTCCCGCCAGTTGACGCCCGAGCCGTCGGTGCGGACCAGTTCGCCGTCCAGCCGCATGGGCGCTTTGGTTTCGATCCCGGCGAGTTCGTCAAGAAACGCACGGATGTGTTCTCGTTGCGGCAACGTCCAGACGATGTCGAGGTCCGAATTCGGGGAGAGATAGGCCAGCCCGGTCAGCCATTGCCAGGCCAGACTCCCAAAAACACCTGCCTCGACACCGTACCGCTCGGCGAGCGCATCCAGGTGATGCATGCTGCTTTCCCACGCTGCCGGCGCACTATCGATCGTCTCGGACAAACGCGGCAGAGACGACACAACGTCGATGTCCTCATGCTGCACGTTCACTGCGATACGGCGCTTGCCTGCCGAAGGCGGCAAGGGCAAGCCCAACGCATGACCTCCAGCCTCGCCGGGCAGCGGGCGTCGCGCAATCAATGGCCAGCCGCAGTCGGCCCATCCTTGCAGCAGCGGCTCACCAGCCAGGTCGCCACGCGCATGCAGCAGCTCACTCCAGCTGGCCGGCTTGAGCCGAACCAGCTGATGCCGCTGAAGCGGTGTGTCAGACCGAAGCGCGTGCCAGTACATAGACACGCTCGGCAATGTCCGCAGCTTTCGGGCGACCCTGGCGTTCCTTGCCAAGTCGATCGCGTGTATCCCGTGTGTCGGAAAGGTCAGCCAGCAAGCCCGACAACTGCTCAGCCAGAGATCCGTCGGGGTCGAGTGTCCTGGCGACAGCCCCGGTCTGCGTGAGATTGGCCAGGCCCGGCGCAAATACCGGCGTGGTCTTTGACTTCTCCTGCAATACATCGAGCGCAAGCTTGGTGACCCGCGACATGGACGGAAGATCCATGACCGCCGGCTCCGCGCCCGGCAGGGCCACCAGCGCACGCGTTGCGAGCGCTGTGGCGATAAACGCACCTGCTGCCGTATAGCCATAGACCAGGCCGATCGTGGGATGACCCAGCGTGTCAGCCAGGATCAGGCATTTGGCCAGATGGGCAAGAAACTCGTTGAGCCCCAGCAATTCGTCGCGTTTGCTCATGCGCTGGCTGTCGCTATCGACCAGCACCAGAATCGGATCGCGTGCGCTGCGCTGAATGACCTCAAGCACGTAATTCGACAAACGTGCCGCCTCGTCGACACCGAGTGCGGTGCGGTCGGCTACGCCGATCACCTCGATCTCGCGTCCGGCAGACCTCCCGCGACCGAGAACCAGGCCACCGTCACGCACTACGGCGTGCCCTTCGGGAAACACCGAGGCAAGAATGCTATCGAGCGTCATGACGTACCTCCTTCAGCGAAGCGACGAGTTCGGCAAAGTCGTCATATGCCATACCCGGAATGGAGGCTGGCTCACTGATACCCAGGCTGCGCCATATATCGATCGCGTCCTCGCTGCCACCGAACTGCTGCAACCGTTGCTCAAGGCGCCGTTGTTCGGCAACGAGTGTTTCCACCTGCATCGGCGGTACGTGCGCGAGCAATGCAGACGCAGCGGCGCGAAAGCCTGCAAGGCTGTCGTCGGCGAAACGATCTGCACCACCGATCAAGCGACGATGCTTGCCGCCCATCGTCCGCCATACCAGGGCCCGGTCCTTCGAATCGAACTCCTCGACACCACGGTTGGTTTCGATGACTTCCGGCCCCGACACACTGATGCGCCCCTGTTCCGACACAGCCAGCGCCGAACAGCAGCCGGCGATCAAGCCACCACCGCCATAGCACCCGGCGCGGCCACCGATCAGGCCAATGACCGGAACACCGGCCAGGCGCGCCTCAATCACGGCACGCATGATCTCGGCGATCGCCAGCTCGCCGGCATTGGCCTCTTGCAGCCGAACACCACCGGTATCGAACAACACCAGCACCGGCACCGAACCGAGATCGCGCGCAGCGCGCAGCAAGCCGGTCAGCTTGGCGCCATGCACCTCGCCGAAGGAGCCGCCCATGAAGCGCCCTTCCTGCGCGGCGATGAAAACCGTCTTGCCGTCGAGGCGACCGCGCCCGACGATCATGCCGTCGTCGAACTGCTGCGGCAGATTGAACAACGACAAGTGCGGGCTCGTTTCGCGCTCTGCGGGGCCGATAAATTCATCGAAGCTGCCGGCGTCGAGCAATCCATCGACACGCTGCCGCGCGGATGCCTCATACCAACTGGGCGACAGCAAGCCACTATCCACCTGCAGGTGGCTGTTGCTCGCGCTCATGCCTGCTCTCCTTCCAGCGCACGCACCGCCTGCGCCAGCCGCAGCGCGACCATATCCGGTCGGGCACCGCCATCGTTGATAGAGAGTCGCACGCCACCGCTGGCGCGCCGCTCGACGAAGTCGGCGACAACGGCCTGCCATACCTCACCGAAACCTTCGGCAGCGGTATTGATATCCACTTCGCATTCATTGTCCGGCAGCAAGCGCTCGGCCAGCACCTCGAGGTTGCCGGAGGCTACAACGCCGACAATCGCGAGCTTGCTTGTACCGGCGGCGCGGCGCTGGACGATGTGACGGTAATTCAGGTGTTCCATTGTTTCGTCTCCTCACCAGTTCCGGAACTTCGATGGCGGCGCGTACAAACCACCCGACCATCGGACCAGGTCCTTGATCGAACGGGCTGCGAGCATGCGGCGATCGGCGTCGAGCGGATCGATGCCGAGATCTTCAGGGCGGCGAATCACGCCACGCTCGCGCAAGCGCTGCACCATTCGCGCATCACGCCCGCGGCCGACGTCGCTGTAACCGGCGACACCGCGGATTGCATGTTCGCGCTCGTTCCTGTCGCGGCATAGCAGCAGGTTGGCGATGCCTTCTTCGGTAACGATATGCGTCACGTCGTCGCTGTAGACCATGACCGGCGCGAGGTCGAGTTTGAGCTTGTCGGCCAGCGCGAGGGCATCGAGCTGTTCGACGAACATCGGTACATTCTTGTCGCCGAAGGTCTCGCCGATCTGCACGACCAGCTTGCGGCCGCGACGCAAGGCGGCCGGACTATCGGGGTCGGCCTCTTCACCAGCCTTCAGCCAGGGCTCGCTGGGATGGCGACGACCGCGTGCATCGCTACCCATGTTGGGGGCACCGCCGAAACCCGCCACGCGGTCAGTCGTCACCGTTGACGAATTGCCCTGCAGATCGATCTGCAGGGTCGAGCCGATAAACATATCGCAAGCATACAGGCCGGCGGTCTGGCAGAACGCGCGGTTCGAACGCAGCGAACCGTCGGCGCCCGTGAAATAGATGTCCGAGCGCGCACGAATGTATTCGTCCATGCCGACTTCGGAGCCGAAGCTGTGGATCTGCTTGACCCAGCCCGACTCGATCGCAGGAATCAGGGTCGGGTGTGGGTTAAGTGCCCAATGGCTGGCGACCTTGCCCTTCAAGCCAAGCTTTTCGCCATACGTCGGTAACAGCAATTCGATCGCTGCGGTATTGAAGCCAATACCATGATTGAGCCGCGTCACGCCATAGGGTGCATAGATACCCTTGATCGCGAGCATCGCGGTAAGAATCTGCGTTTCGGTGATCGCGGCAGGGTCGCGTGTAAACAAGGGCTCGACATAGAACGGCTTGCCCGCATCGACGACGAAATGCACGCGGTCGCCAGGAATGTCGACGCGCGGCACCTTGTCCACGATCTCGTTGACTTGCGCGATGACGATACCGTCCTTGAACGCCGTGGCTTCGACCACCGTCGGCGTGTCCTCGGTGTTGGGCCCGGTATAGAGGTTGCCGTCGCGATCGGCACTGACCGCGGCGATCAAGGCGACCTGCGGGGTCAGGTCGATAAAGTAGCGCGCAAACAGTTCCAGGTAGGTATGCACCGCGCCCAGCTCGATCTTGCCGGCGAACAACAACTTGGCTATGCGCTGCGATTGTGGGCCGGAATAGGAGTAATCCAGCCGGCTCGCCACACCGCTTTCGAATACATCGAGGTGCTCCGGCAATACGATGCCCGACTGCACCATATGCAGGTGGTGAACCTTGGCCTTGTCCACGGCGGCCAACGCGGCGGCCAGGACGTCTGCCTGCTTCTGGTTGTCGCCCTCCAGGCAGACCCGGTCGCCCGGTTGCAGCACCGCCTCCAGCAACGCGGTAGCGTCGCGCGCATCCACCCGCTTGCCCTGGGCATAACGCGCTCCGGCCTGCCATCTTGAATCCCGCGCGCGTCGCGCCGTATCCCAAGCCGTCATCGCAGATTCTCCGTGTCGTCAATACCCGGCCGATAGTAGACCTGACGCGGAGCGCTATTTATGAAATTATCGGCAGCCATTCAGAGGCAAATCCAATGCGTTCACTGCCGCCCGAACTTCTGCGAAGTTTTGTTGCTGTCGCACAAAACGGCAGCTTCACCACCGCGTCCGAACGCGTCAATCTTTCGCAGTCCACCGTCAGCCAGCACATTCGCCGGCTGGAAGACGTGCTCGGCCAGCCGCTGTTCGAGCGCGATACACGCAATGTGCGGCTCTCGCCGCATGGTGAAGCGCTTTATCGCTATGCCGAGCGCATCCTGGACCTGATGGATGAGGCGGTCACCTCGCTATGTGGCCCGGTGCTGGACGGCGTGGTGCGGCTCGGGCTTTCGGAAGACTTTGCGTCCAGCGGCCTCACCGTCGCCCTGGCTGATTTTGTGCAGCGCAACCCAGGCGTCGAGCTGGCGATAACCACCGGCATGAGCGGCGATCTGTTCCGCGAACTCGACGAAGGTCGGTATGACCTGGTATTTGCCAAGCGCCTGAGCGGCAGCCAGCGCGGCCGCATGATCCGCAGCGAACCGCTTTACTGGTGTGCCGGCCCACGTTCGCCACTCACCGGCGAAGAAGCGGTACTGCCACTGGCGCTGCACCCCGAACCCAGTGTCACGCGCACACGCATCTTCGAAACGCTCAGGGCGATCAATCGGCCGTATCGGGTGGCCATCGTCAGCAGCAGCATCGTGGTACTCAAGGCAGCCGTGATAGCCGGGCTTGGCGTCAGCGCGTTTGGGGCCTATGTCATTCCCGAGGGCCTGGTGCGGTTGGAGGGTACCCTGCCGGAGCTGGGTGAGCTCGATTACGTCATCGATCGCCCGGTTAGCGTGTCAAAGGCCACACTGGCGCTGGAGGCAGTGCTGATATCGGCAGCCAAGGAGATGTAGCGCCATTGCTACCATGCGGCGACGTAAAAGTGCCTCATCCATTTTCAAAGTATTTGTCGTGGGCAGTCATCGCCTCAAGAGGGCTATCAAACCAGTTACAACGCTCAACCGGCGACTGCTCGATCATCAGGTCAATGAACTGCTTATCAAAAGCATCATGATCCTGGGCGTTGCTCGATGACCTGAAAAAATCAGCCTTGAGCACCGCGTATTTATTCATGCCAAGTGACTTGAGACAAACATATCTGATGAGATGGTTTTCTCGCCTTCGCCAGACTTCGACTTTTTCGTATGCGTCCATGATGTTCACGAATCCGAGGTGTCTCCCTTAATCAGGATTATGGCGACTTGATGGGCCACATCACATGCTCAGGACGAATGCCCATACCCACCGCACGTGCCGCCATACCGCGCAACCAACGATGACGGCTCAGCAGGCGCAACGGCAGCGGCGGCTCCAGTTCGGCATTGCTGCCGCTTAGCACCGGGTCGAGAATACGGTTTTGCACGCCCACCTGAAACGCTTGCGTCGTACGTGTCGGAAACAATCGACGGTGCTGCACCTTGAGCAGGTCATCATCGGTCAGACGCCCCCGCAGCAATGCCTCGCCAAGCAAATTTGCCGTGGCCACCGCGTCCTGCACGGCCAGGTTGACGCCCACGCCACCGACCGGCGACATCGCGTGCGCGGCGTCACCGATGCAAAGAAACCCGGGCATGCTCCACTGCTCCAGCCGATTGACCTTGACCTCGAGCAACTTGACGTCATCCCAGCTCGTGATCTCATGCATATGCGGCGCGAGCTCTTCGGCGATCGAGCCGACATCGGCGCGAAAAGCCTCGATACCACGTTGCCTGGTCTGCTCGGCGCCGCCTTTAGGAATGACATAGGCGCATTGCCAATAATCGCCACGGTCCAGTGTGATCATGATCTTGCCTTCGCCGACGTGGGTGAAGGTTTGATCGAATCGGGTGCTGTCACGTTTGACGCGAAACCAGAGCACGTCGATCGGCGCCCCGAGGTCACGCAGCTCCAGACCCGCCTGCTCGCGAAGTCGCGAATGACGTCCGTCGGCAGCAACCGTCAAGTCTGCGCGGATCTCCGTCACGCCTTGTTCGGTCCGGACGCGCACACCAGCAACCCGCCCCTGTTCGCGAATCAGCTCCGTCGCCTCGGCTTTCATCAGCACGTTCAGTTGTGGAAACCGCCTGCCCTCGGCCGCCAGAAAATTGAGAAAATCCCATTGCGGCATGAATGCGATGTAGGGACATCTCGTTTTCAAGCCGGTGAAATCGGCGATATCGATCTTATGCGTGCCAAACCACCCCGATATGCGCTCGAGCTTCTGATGCGGCACTTCCAGAAGGCCGTCGAGAATGCCCAGCTCATGCATGACCTCAAGCGTCGATGGATGCACCGTATCGCCGCGAAAATCGCGCAGAAAATCCTCGTGTTTTTCAAGCACGATAGCTCTCACCCCGCCACGGGCGAGCAGATAGCCGAGCATCATCCCCGCGGGACCACCGCCCGCAATGCAGCAAGTGGTCGTGATCGATTCAGGCACAGCACCCACCTCATCAGGGCAAGAGACCATACGGACGTCACACTACGCTAACGGGTCGCCGGGCGGTTGAACGATACGTTTCGCCGCCCTTGCCGCATTGTTGACGGTAACCCCGTAATGATGACGTTATCAGAACAAAGGTAGCGCCATCAGCATTCACGCAACCCGGCAGGAGAGCCCATCATGAGCAAAAAGCCGCGCCAGCCACCGGGGACATCGGGCTATCCCGAGCCGCAACCGACGCCGAAGAAACGACAATCGATGCCGGATGAAAAAACTCCGCACGAGCCACAAAACACCCCCACGAAAAAGCCGGGCAAGCAGTCCTCCTGAAGGCGCGGCCGGTTGAAATCGAGCCCTGCCGCCCCATTTGCCTTCAATGAGCCAGCTATCGCTTTTTACCTCGCAGGGGCATGGCGAGGTCCTGATCGACGACGCCTCCGGCCGCATCGTGCATATCGCCGATGCGACCGACGCGGTGACTGCTGCTCGCTGGTTTGACCAGCTGCACGCGGCAATTGCCTGGCGCGCCGATCGACGGCTCATGTATGACCGCGAAGTGGACGTGCCGCGCCTGCTCGCTCATCGTTCGCTCAACGATCCGGAGCTACCCCATAGCCTTCGCGATGCACTGACGCTGGCCCGGCGTTACGAAGATGCCCCCTTCAACAGCATCGGCCTGAATCTCTATCGGGACGGCAACGACAGCGTGGCGCCGCACAACGACAAGGTCGCCGAGCTGGTTCCCAACATGCCCATCGTGCTGTTGTCGTTGGGTGCTACCCGACAGATGGTGATACGCGGCAAGCACCCACCCCATCGGCGCATCGTGCTTGATCTACGCGCGGGTGACATATTGACGATGGATTGGGCTACCCAGTTTCACTACGACCACGGCATCCCCAAGACACGCGACGCGATGGGGCCACGCATCAGCGTGGCGTTCCGCGTTCGTCCATCGGACGGCACCTGGGGCAGCGGACGCCGATAATCCGGCTCAATCGTCGGCTTGTGCATGCTCGAAACCAAGCAGGTAGCCGATGTCCACACGCAAGCCCAACCCGAACACCAGCATGTTTTTCGGCAACACCTTGGTATTGGGTATGGTCGAGTTGTCGGGGTGCACTACGTACTGGATGTTGGGCATCAATTGCAGTCCCTGGGCCAGGCGCAAGCCATAGCTCAGTTCATAGTCGGTCTGGTGGGCATTGTTGGTACCGCTGCCGCCAGCTTTTTTTCGCGCATCGGCCAGGTATTCCCGCTCGCGCGGCGTCAACTCGAATTCGTTGACCGAGAAAGCCAAGGTATCCGTAGGGCGGCTGCGAAAGAGGCCGGTCCAAACGAAGCCAGCGTAGATCTGCTGGCGCATGATTTCGGCCTCATCGAGCTGCTGCACGACACCGCCGAAAAGACTGAGTCGCTCCGACCCCAACGGGTCGGGCCGCCACACCACCCGATCACCCATGACATAGACGCCGTCGCGGCTGCTGTTGATCTGGCGTGCGCTTCCGCCATGCAGTGCGCGCGAAAGACCGAGGGAGTTGTAATAAGGGTCGCTCAAAGGCGCGGTGCTGAGATACCCACCCGCCTTCAGTTCGAAGGGATATTGGGTCGTTGCCGGGTCCGTCTGGGTCCAGCCCCACTCGACCGGAACCGTGAAGCCGGTAGCGCCATCGATCGAGAAATCCAGGCCGTTCGACGCCGAAGTAGTCGGGTTGACCTCGAAGATGCCTGTTTCCAGATAACTATGCTCGGTTGTGCGGTACTTGATATTGGTACCCCAGGTCGCCGATGGCAGCAGGCTGAAACCTGCCTCGGAAACAATAATGCGCGGTTCGCCGCAAAGCGTGCCGGACTGGAACTGGCAATTGGTGATCAGGTGCCCGTAGAACGTGGTCGAGCCCAGGCGGCCGACCAGGATATCGAGCCGGTCGTCGAGCAGTTTTTGCTCGTAGGCGAACAAACCCAGGTGCCATCTTTCGTACGGGTTCTTGTAGATGTACTGCTGCTTGGTGAAGGTACCGGTGACGTTCTGGTTGAGTGCCTGCCCATAGTCGCGATACACGGTGATATGGAAGGAACCGCCGCCGATCCCGAGCAGCTTGTCCAGGTCCAGGTCCGCGCCGATATTGAACTGGCCGACATTGCTGTGACCCTGGCGCACGCCACCAGTCGTATTGCCGGCGTATTGGTCGATGAGTGCGCTGCGCAACTTGACGCCATCATCGGCAAGCCGTTTGGCAACCCCTGAAAGCGGTGCTCCCGGCGCCCCATCTGTGGCTATCGGGTGATTGGCCAGCGGCGTTGTCGGCGAACTGGTTGCGGTCGTATCTGTCGTGGTTTGCGCCAATGCGCTCGTCGTACCCAAGCACGTCGCCAGAGCGGCAACCACGGCGATGCTGATAAATCTGCGATTCATGGACATGCTCCTCCCCGTCGCGGCACCGAAGGTGTCGCGTAAATCAAAGCTTCATGATGGTTCTCGATCAGACGGCCCGGTAGCCCGCGTCGAGTTCTCTCGTCAGTTGATCGTGATCGACGGCCTTCTCCCAATGGCCAACCACCACGGTCGCAACACAATTGCCTGCAATATTGGTGAACACGAATGCGGCGGAAAGAATGCGATGAATCCCCAGGATCAGCGCGATGCTCCCCACTGGAATGGTTTTGGTCGCCGCCAGCGTCATGGTCAGCACGGCAATGGCCGAACCGGATACGCCAGCGCCACCTTTCGATGTCAGCAGCAACACGGCCAGCAACCATAGTTGCTGCTGCCAACCAAGCGCGGTGCCTGTGGCTTGCGCCAGAAAGACCGCGACGGCGGCAAAATAAAGACAGGTGCCGTCGTGATTGAAGCTGTAGGCCGTTGGCAACACCATGCCCACGACAGATTCATTGACACCCAGGCGGGTCAGTTTCTGGGTGAGCTGCGGAAATACGCTTTCGGACGAACTGGTGCCAAGCACCAATACGAGCTCCTCGCGAAAATAACGCATCAACTTGATCAGGCTGAAGCCGGCAAAATAACAAATGGGCGCGAGCACGAGCGCGAAGAACAAAACGCAGGTCAGGACAAATTCGCCGACCAGCGCGCCAAGCGGTATCAGCGTTGCGAGACCGAAGTGAGCCACCGTGAAGGCGATCGCGCCGAATGCCGCGATAGGCGCAATCTTCATGACGCCACGGATGATCCAGAACAAGGTCTGCGATACGGCGTCGACAACACGAAGCACGGGCTGTGCTTTCTCGCCCAAGGTCGCCAGGCCGCAGGCGAAGAGCACCGAGAACACCAGGACCTGAAGAATTTCGCCTTGCGCAAAGGCGTTTACGGCCGAAGTCGGGATGAGGTTGACCAGGAAATCGCCCAGGCCGACCGGCGATGGAACAGCCTTGGTCCCAGCGCCCGATGCCGAATGCAAGGCCGCCGGATCGATATGCATGCCTACGCCGGGCCGAAGCACATTGATAGTGACCAGACCGATCACCAGCGCAATGCTGGTGACCACTTCGAAATAGATCATCGCCTTGATCGCAATGCGCCCGACCTTGCCCAGGTCGCGAACGCTGGCAATGCCGTGCGTCACCGTACAGAAGATGATCAGCCCGACGACCATCTCGATAAGTCGGATGAAGATGTCGCCAAGCGGTTTGAGTTCTTTGCCGATATCAGGCAGCAACGCACCGACTGCCACGCCCAGCGCCATACCGACCACGACCTGGAACGTGAGGTCCTGGTAGATGCGTCGCTGCCGCAGCGGCGCGGACGTGTTGTAGCTTTTAGCGTTCAAGCCGGAAGCACTCCGAGGATCTTTTCAGCAGGCCCGAATACCTCGTCGATACCAAGGCGGCGAGGCAACAGGCCCTGCTCCATGCACGCGTCGATGATCCATTCAACCGGTGCGCGAAGCTGCTCGAACCCGAACAGCGTCGTACGATGGCCGTCCTGCGGCGTCGGCAGCAAGCGTTCGGCTTCGCACATGAGATTGTAGGCTTCTCGCACCGCCTCCGGGTCCCGGTCGCAAAGATCGCGGCTGGCCACCACCATATGGTTGATCGGCACAAAGCCGTGCGCGTCCGACCATGCCCGGTCCTTGCTCCCGGCGTCGAGTATCAGGGGGACGAACTCGTCGCCCTCGGGCAGGTCGTTGCCAAGGATCGCAGCATCGATCTCGCCATCGCGCAGCATGTCCGGCAAGCTCTTTTCGCTTGTCGTGTGCTCGACAAAGACAGGGTCTCGGTATTCTTCGACATGGGCGGGATCGCGTGTCACCCACTGAATCTCTTCGGTAGCCACACGATAGTCTTCGGTAAGGTGGGCTCTCACCCACATGCCGGTAGTCTGGGTGTAGGACCTTACGCCAACACGCTTGCCGGCAAGCTCCTGCGGCAGCAATACACCACGCGGGCCATAGCCGATGAGGCAGCCACGCTGGAATCGCGACGCCACCACAGCGGGCAAGACGACGACCGGGCGTTTATAGGCAACCGCCTGCAGGCAGGTCACGACCGCCAGTTCGCACACGTCGTATGCCTGCTCGCGCACCATCGGTGCGAACGCCTTATGCACCGGCGACACATCGACAAAATCCAGCGCGATATGCGAGCTCCGAAGTTCACCTCGCTTCAGCGGCGTCGACAATGGCGAGGTAGCCAATACTGTGCGCAATGCGGTGGGCGCGGTCATCACGATGCCCTCGTGAGCGCGGGATAGATGGCTTGGGCCGTGCCACCGAAAATCAGTGCCTGGTCGTCTTGCGGCAGCACGCCCAATACCGAACGCGCGGTGCCCAGCAATTCGGGCAGCGATCCTTCCGCTGCGGGGAAATTCGAACCCCAGGCGATACGCCCGGCGCCGAAGGTGGCAACGATCTTTTCGAGGAACGCGGCTGGCGTCGACTGCCCTGCCGTGGACGCGGCGAGAGTTCGATTGGTCAGCTTGAGATACACGCCAGGAAAGGCCGCCATGTCGAACAACGCAGAAGCTTTCGCATACGGCTGGCCATCGGTGAGGTCCGGTCGAGCGCAATGATCGAGCAAGACCCGCACCCGCGGAAAGCGCTCGAGCAGCGCGCGCAACGTCGGCAAGCCTTCCATGGTCATCTGCAGGCACACCGGGATACCTTGCGCTTCGGCATGCGCCCAGGCCGGATACGAGTCCTTATGGCCGAGCCAATCGGATTGGCCAGGCATGGTGCTGCCAGTGGTAAACAGGCGAAAACCCGAAAGTCCCTCGCCCTGCCAGCGATCGATCTGCTCGACCGCATCGGGAGCGAGCGCGTCGATCGAATAGACACCGACGAAACGGTCGGGATGCGCGCGTACGGCATCAACCACGTAGCGGTTGTCATGACCGTAAACGGTCGATGCCTGTACCACGACGACCTTCGCTATGCCGGCCTGATCGGCTGCTCGCAGCAGGCCGGCGACATCTATCGGACGTTCGCGCGACCAATCCGATTGATGGCCACCGATGGGTGCGGTCGGATACGCGCCGGTATCGGGCGAAATGACATGGGTATGGGTGTCAATGATCTTCATCGAGCCTTCTGCTTCGTGGCCTTGCCCAGGAACGTGGTGGTTAATTGCGCTCTCGCGGCGGTCGGATTGACCCTTTCGACTTTGGTATTGACTTCGGGAAAGCCGGCCGCAACGAGGGAACAAGGCATGAAATGTGCCGAGCAGATAGGATTTTTCCAAATTCGAATTATGATCTAGCCATAAGCTGAGGCTATTGATTATCCATGCGCGATCTCTTCGAACTGAACCTTCGTCACCTCGACGCGCTGAGCGTGATCGATCGTGCCGGCAGCATGAGCGCAGCAGCGGAGCTGGTAAATCTGTCCCAACCGGCGCTGGCCCAGGCAGTGGGAAAAATGGAGGAGTGGCTGGGGGAGCGACTGTTCGAACGACAGCCCAAAGGCATGGTTCCCACCGCTGCAGGACGCATCATGATCATGCGTATCGATCGTGCACTGCACTATTTGACCCAAGGTGTGCGCCTTGTTCGCCGATCCGCTCGGCTCCCTCCGATCACCCACATCGAGCAACGCATAACGATGTCACAGATCAGGGCCTTGATCGCGGTGGAGAGCACCAGCAGTTATGCGGTCGCAGCAAAAAGTACCGATCTGTCCCAACCGGCTGTCCACCGCGCAGTCCGCGACCTGCAGCAGCTCCTGGGCCATGCTCTATTTGTCCGCATAGGGCGCGCCGTGCGACCGACCGAAGTGGCCAGCCGTTTTGTCCGCTTCGCGAGGCTGATGCTGTCGGAGCTGCGTGCCGGCCTCGATGATGTCGATACGCTGGGTGCGGGCCAAGGCGGCCGCATTCGACTGGGCGCGCTTCCTGCCGCTCGCGCAATGTATCTGTCCGAGCTGCTCGGCGACTTCGCCGCGGCCAATCCCGGCGCGTCCGTGGAAGTGGTGGAAGCACCCTACGGCGAGCTGCTCAATGACTTGCGCCAAGGCGACATCGATCTCTTTATCGGCGCACTGCGCGATATCCCTCCAGCGCGCGACATCGAACAGGAGGCCCTGTTCGACGACTATCCCGTGATCGTGGGCGGCGCATCCCATCCATTGCGCAACAAGACATCATTGTCGTTGGATGACCTGCTGAGCGTGCCATGGGTCATCCCATCGCGCGGCGTGCCGATGCGTGCGAACTGGGAGCGCATGTTTTCGCATCTGGGCGCCGAGCCGCCCAGGCTTCGGATCGAAAGTGGCTCTGTCCTGATCACACGCGGACTCTTGCTCAAAGGCGACTGGCTGACGCTGATGTCACGCGATCAATTCCTGTTCGAACGCATCGCCGGCGCCCTGGTCGAGATCGGCGCACCAGGCGCCGTATTGCGCAGGCGTGTCGGCCTGACGCGGCGTATGGACTGGCAACCGACGTCGCTGCAGGCCGCATTCGTGGAGATGGCGCATGAGCTTGCGGGGAAAAGGCACCAGCGTATTCCATGATGGAATCACTCAATGCCCTGGACCGCCGCTGGCAAACGGCGGCTTGGCGAACCAGATCGCCACCATCGCCACACCAAAAATCAATCCGAAGCACCAGAACACATCGTTGATCGCCAACGTGCCCGCCTGCATATCGAGTACCCGGTTGAGCGCCGCATAGCTCGAGTCCGTGGGTATGCCCAACTGCTGCAACCGATCCAGATAGCTGGACGTCGCTGTGCCTCCGGCTTCGATATGCTCGGCAAGTACGGCGTGGTGATAGGTCGTGCGATGCGTATAGAGCGTCGTGCTGACCGCAGTGGCCACGCTGCTGGCCAGGGTGCGAAAGAAATTGGCCAGGCCCGAGGCGCTGGCCACCTGGTTCTCGGGCAAGCCGGCCAGGATGATCTGGTTGACTGGCACGAAGAACAGCGCGATGCCCAGGCCCATGACCATGCGTGGCGCGGCCAGGTGCCAATACGATGCATCCGAATTGAATCCGGCCATCCAGAACGAACAGGCCGCGAATATCGCAAAGCCCGTCGTATTGAGAACCCGCAAGTCGAACTTGCCCTGAAAGGCTCCCACCAAGGGCGACAGGAAAATCGCTGGCAGGCCGATAGGCGCCACCGTGAAACCCGCCCAGGTGGCGGTATAGCCCATTACCTCCTGGACCCAGGTCGGCAACACCACTGTGCCGCCAAAGAACGCGAACATGCCCAGGGAAAGGCAAAACACACCCACAGCAAAATTCCGACTTCGAAACAGGCTGAGATTGATCACCGGATGGTCGTGCATCAATTCCCAGGCCACCAGGAACGTCAGGCACACCAGCGCGACCAGGCCAAGGGAGAGGATCATCTTCGAAGAGAACCAATCGTAGTCGTTGCCGTTGTTGAGCATGAACTGCAAGCAGCCGATGCCTACGGCCAACAGGAACAACCCGATGATGTCCACCGGCACCTTCGCCGTTTTGCTTTCGCGGTCGCGCAACAGCATGTAGGTGATCAACAACGCGAACAGGCCGACCGGAATGTTGATAAAGAAAATCCAGGACCAGTTGTAATTATCCGTAATCCATCCACCCAGGATCGGCCCGAATACCGGAGCGACAACCACTGTCATCGCCCATAGTGAAAGCGCGATCGGCCGGCGCTCCTTCGGATAGTTATTGAGCAGCAGGGTTTGCGACAGCGGTACCATCGGACCCGACACCGCGCCCTGCAACAGCCGAAATACGATCAGCATCGGCATCGTGGTGGAAAAACCGCACAACGCGGAAAAGACGATGAACAGCATCACCGACATACCGAAGACCCGCACTTCGCCGAAACGCCGCGCAAGCCACCCAGTCAGCGGCTGCATGACCGCGCTGGCCATCGAATAAGCGCTGATCGCCATGGTGCCTTCGGTGCGTGATACGCCGAGATTTCCGGCGATCGTATAAACCGACACGTTGACGATGGAGATATCGAGCACTTCCATGAATGTCGCCAGGGCAACACCCGCCGTCAACGCAATCAGCGCCGCGCCACGGAGCGGTTCCTTCGCCTTGCCCTGCTCTGCCCCGGCCATCGCCTAGTGACCGCGCTGTTGCTTGCCGTTGGCGGTCATGATGTCCGGCAGGTCCACTGTGTTCTTCGCGATGATCGCTTCCGCCTGCTGGTCGGCCTCATTGACCTCGCGCTCGTAGACCGCCGTGCTGGCCAGCGGGCGTTGTCGCGTCTGATCGGATAGCACGATGCCATCGCGGTCGTGCGTATCGGTATTGACATAGGTCGACAGGCCGATGCGCAAAGGATGCTTGGCAAGCTCACCAGGGTCGAGCGAAATGCGCACCGGCAGGCGTTGCACGACCTTGATCCAGTTGCCGGTGGCGTTTTCGGCCGGCAATAGCGAAAACGCCGATCCGGTGCCTGCGTTCAAGCCGACAACCTTGCCGTGATAGGTAACGTCCGAATAAATATCGGTCGTTATCTCCACCGGTTGACCAATGCGAATGTTCTGCAATTGGTTCTCCTTGAAATTGGCGTCGACCCAGAGGTCGGACAACGGCACGATGGTCAGCAAGTCCTGTCCAGGCTGTACGCGCTGACCAACCTGTACCTGCCTGCGCGCGGCATAACCGTCGATGGGCGAGACAATCGCATTGCGGTTGTTGTTGATCCAGGCATTGCGAAATTGCGAGCGTGCCTGGATAACGGCAGGAAAATCGTGCACATCGGTCCCATCGACCTGCGCATGAGCAGCGGCTGCCTGACGCTGGGCCTGTTGCACAGCTGCGAGGGCCGCCTGCATCTGCCGCTGCGTGGTCTCAGCTTCCTCCGGCGCCACCGCATGCTGCTCGACCAGCGGGTGACGACGGCGATAGTTATCGCGCTCGGTTTCATACTGCGCGCGCCGCTGCACCACCGCCGCATCGGCTTCCGCCGCCTGCTGGATGCTCTGCTGCGCCTGACGCACAGCCTGGGCCAGCTGGCCTTCGGCATTCATCAGGCTCACCCGGGCATCTGCAGGATCAAGGCGCACCAGCACCTGTCCAGCATGAACCCGATCGGTTTCTTCCGCGGTGATCTCCACAACCGTGCCAGGTACCCGCGAAGAAACGATCACCATGTCACCGCGCACATACGCGTCATCGGTGGTTTCACGTTTGCTGAAAACAAAGAGAAACAGCAACAGCCAGATCAGTGCAGCCACAATGAACACGGCCGCGATGATGGAAAGCACGATGATGCGCTTGCGCTTTTTCTTGCGCTTATCTTCGGGGCTCTCTTTTTTCTCGCCCTCTTCCTTACCGTCATCTTTCTTGCCCTGATCTTTCTTGTCTTCACGCTCCTTGTCCTGGCCGTCCTTCTCTTTGTCCTGTTTGTGGTCGTCATCCATTTCGCCTTCCCGGTCGGCACCCTGGCCTCCATCGCCCTCCGGCGGAGCGTCGCCGTATTTGTGCAGATACTTGTAGCGATATTTGTAGTCGCGCGGCTCTTCGCTATCCGACTGCGTGGTCTCGTCTGCGGGATCCGGGTTCATCGAGCATCGTCCTTTACGACGGCTACGGGCAGTGCGGGCAGGTTGTCGGCGCGATAGCCGCCGCCCAATGCGTGAATCAGGGAAAGATCGGTTGCCAGCATCTGGCCATGCAACTGCAACTGCGCATCACGCTGCTGGTCGAGTTGCAACAGGCTGGCCAGATACTGCCGATCGTCGTCGATACCCTGTCGCCGGCGACGATCGGCGCGACCGCTCAGCTGGCGACGCGCATCCAGTTCCTGCTGCTGCTGTTGTTGCACGCCGGTCAGCTGCTGGAGGGTGAGTATCTGCTGCGCCACATCGTGCGCAGCTTGCACGACGGTGCGGTTGTAAGAAGCCACCGCCGAATCCAGTTGCGCCTGACTCGTTTCAAATTGCGCACGCAGGCGCCCTCCGGAGAAGATCGGCAACGATACCGATGCACCGACATTGCCGAGCGTCAGATCGGTGCGCTCGCCTGAACCGAGATTCGGATAAAGCCGCAAATAGGCGGCCAAGGCATCCAGACTGACATCGGGGTAGTACGCCGCTCGCGCCTGGTCGATGCTGCGCGACGCCGCTTCGATCTGCCAACGTGCAGCGACGATATCCGGGCGGCGGGCAATCAAGCTCAAGCGTGCATCGGGCGGCAATTGCGTATCCGCTTGCGGCAACGGCCGTGGCTCGACCGCACCCAGTTCCTGTGGCGATACGCCGGCCAGGGCGGCCAACTGGGCCAGGTCGAGCGCTGCGTTGCCCTCCAGCATGACGGTGCTGCGACGCTGCGACGCCAACTGCGCATCGGCGGTATCGAGCGTTTGCGGATCGTCCAGGCCGGCGTGGACGCGCTTGCCTACCAGGTCACGATAGGTGGCTGCCGCACGTTCGGCTTCGCGCGACACGGACAATCTGGCCTGCAAGGACTGCCAATCGAAATAGGTTGCAACAAGATTGTATTGCAGGGAATTGGCGGCAGTTGCACGTTCCGCCTTTGCCGCATTGGCCTGGCCCACCGCGGCAGATACGGCGGCTTTCTGCTTGCCCCATAGATCCAGGTCCCAGCGTAACAAGGCGCCTGCCACACCGGAATTGCTCCAGCTCTGTCCTGGACTCAGCTCGACGCCTTGCGCCGAGCCGTTGGCTCCTGGCGCCTGCCCGTGCAGCGTGACGTCGTTGTACCCGTGCGATCCATCGATAAGACCTTGGACTTGTGGGCGCAGTTGCGCACGCTGCACATCCACCGCGCGAGTAGCCGCACGATAGCGCGCATCGGCCACCTCCAGGTCGGGCGACCCGCGCATGGCAAGGTCGACCAGGTGATCCAGTTGTGTATCGTTATAGCGCTTCCACCACTGCATATCCGGCCAGCCGGCCTGCCCGGTCGGCAAGCCCGCAAGCGGAGCCTGATCGTGCGGCGTGAAAGCCGGCGGTCTTATCTCAGGCGCACACGCAGCCAGCGCCAGCGTGAACAGCAAAGCGCTGCACCGCACAGATCGCACCCACCTAGCGTATACGCCACGAGTTCGTCGCTTACCTGCCATCGTTTCTCAGCCGAATAACGGGTATGGGGCATCACACGCACGGCATGGCCGCGCCCGGAACCACCTCTTCAGCGATCCGTTTCGTCTTCAGGCAGATCGGTGTCCTTGGATATATCCGTATTCGACGTGGGGTGCTTCTGGCCGGGGGCGATAAAATCGCCCGCACCCGTTGTATCGCTGGCGCGATAATGCTCGTCCGTCTCGTCATGTTCCGGCTTGGCGCCGGTCTGCTTTGGGCTCTTGCGCTGGTCTACCGGAATATTCTGACCGGGAACACGTTCGGGCGCATTTTTGGGTTGACTTGGCGCCGCGTTACGTTGCTTCGCATTTGCGGCCTTGTCCGCTGCCCGCTGCTTGTCATCTGCGTCGGTGTTATGTGCGCGTATATGCTTCGTCATGATTCTCTCTTCCTTACCGGCAACAATTACCGTACGGTCGAGTGTTGGTCATGCCAAGTCGTCGTGACGAGAAAGAAGCGTGCAAGCGATATTGCGGATCGGCCTGCTACTACAGGCAGCGCGATGGCCATTGCAACCATCGCGCCGCCCTGCGCGTCAGACTTCGTCGCTGCCTTCGTTTACACCTTCGAACAGGAACGTCGAGAGATAGCGCTCGCCCGTGTCCGGCAACATGGCAAGAAGGACCGAGCCCTCGGGAGCATCCTTGGCGACCAGCAACGCCGCAGCCACGGTGGCGCCCGACGATATGCCGACAAAAATACCCTCCTCTTTCGCGAGGCGCTGCGCTGTATCGCGAGAAACGATGTCGTCTACGGGCAGCACAGCATCTGCGACACTCTTGTTGAGCACCTTGGGTATGAAGTCTGGCGTCCAGCCCTGGATCTTGTGCGGCTGCCATTCGTTACCCGTCAGCAACGCCGCGCCGGCCGGCTCGCTGGCAATGATGCGCACTTCAGGTCGCGCGACTTTCAATACCTCGCCTACGCCCGTCAACGTGCCGCCAGTGCCCCAGCCAGTGACGAAGTAGTCCAACCGGCGGCCGGCAAAATCGCGCAGGATTTCCGCGGCGGTGGTGCTGCGATGGTAGGCCGGGTTGGCCGGATTTTCGAACTGGCGCGCAAGGAACCAGCCGTGTTCGGCGGCCAGCTCTTCGGCCTTCTTGACCATGCCCGAACCGCGTGCCGCCGCAGGCGTCAGTACAACTTTGCCACCATAGGCGCGAATCAGCTTGCGACGCTCGATCGAAAACGTTTCGGACATCACGGCAACGAAGGGGTAGCCACGCGCGGCACATACCGCGGCGAGCGCGACGCCGGTGTTGCCCGAGGTCGCCTCGACCACCGTCTGTCCGGGCTTGAGAGCGCCGGTTTTTTCCGCATCGAGAATGATCGCCAGCGCCAGGCGGTCCTTGACCGAGCCGGCGGGGTTGAATGCCTCGACCTTGACGTAAAGCTGGACATGCTTGGGAGCCAAGCGATGCAACTTGACGATGGGCGTATTACCGATCGTGTCGACAATGCTTTCGTAGATCATGGGATTTCTGCTTTTCCGTAAAGAACGCGGGGAAGGAATCAGGCCTGGGCCGCCAACGATACTACCGGTACGCCGTTGCGCGGCTGTGAATCGGTTGCCTCGACGCCAAGAGGCGCCTCGCCGAACCATGCCAGTCGATCTGCCAGCGCGGCAACTTCGCCAAGGATCAACAACGCCGGCGAACGTACTGCATATTCGCGAGCACGTTGATCGAGTTGATCGAGCGTACCGATCACTACACGTTGCACCTTGCGCGAGCCATTTTCCACTAGCGCAAAAGGCGTATGACCGGCACGGCCATGCTCGATCAGGCGTGCCTGCAGATTCTTCAACTCACTCACGCCCATATAGATCGCCAATGTCTGCCGTTCCTGTGCCAGGGCACGCCAATCGAGCGCATCGTTCGAGGACTGACTATGTGCCGTGATCAACCGCGCGGACGATGCATGGTGACGATGAGTCAGCGGGATACCGGCGTACGCGGCGCAAGCCAACGCTGCCGTGATGCCCGGCACCACCTGGTAGGCGATGCCGTGCTCACGCAATACTTCCAGCTCTTCGCCGCCCCGCCCGAAAACGAACGGATCGCCGCCCTTCAATCGCACGACCCGCTTGCCTTCACGCGCATGGCGCAGCATCAGCGCATGAATGGTGTCCTGGGTAGCATGGTGATTTCCCGCTTCCTTGCCGACCTCGATTCGCTCGGCATCCCGCCGCGCCATGGCCAGCACCTCGTCGCTGACCAGTCGATCATGCAGGATGACATCCGCCTCGTTGAGCGCGCGCAGGCCGCGCAGCGTTAGCAGGCCAGGATCACCTGGCCCGGCGCCCACCAGGATCACCTCGCCGGCCGCGGACGGCGGCTGTCCACGCAATGCCTCGTGAATGCACTGCTCGGCATCGCCGGGACGCCCGGCGCGCAGGCGATCCAGCACCGGGCCATTGAGCAGCCGCTCGTAAAACCGCCGACGCACCGTGGGATCGCGATGCCTGGCACGAATGACATGACGCATGCGGCCAAGCAAGGCGGCAAATGGCCCCCAGGCATCGTCGAGCCAGGCTTCGAGCCGCTCGCGCAGCAAGCGTGCCAGCATGGGCGCCTCACCGCCGCTGGAAATGGCCACTATCACCGGCGAGCGATCGATCACAGCCGGCACGTGGAAAAGAGACAGCGACGCATCGTCCACTACGTTGACGAAGACCCGCTTCGTCTCGCCCAGCGCTGCGATACGGGCGTTCAACGCCTTGTCCGAAGTGGCGGCAATGACCAACCACACGTCGTCCATCAGTGTGTCGACGAAGGCACCTCGATAGAGGGCGATGCGCCCGGCATCCGCCCATGCCGCCAATGCGGAGTTGAGCACCGGTGCCACCACGCGGACTGCCGCATGGGCTTGCAACAAGGCAGCCACCTTGCGCTCGGCCACCACGCCGCCGCCCACGACCAGGACAGCACGCCCACGAAGATCGGCAAACAGGGGGTAAAGCTTCATGGCAACGGAGGCGTCTCTGGGCCTGGAAAGTCCCATGCAAGCTACAAAGGCGGCCTGGCAAATGAAAATGATTTGTCAAGAAAGCCATATAGCCCGGTGTTATGAGAGAGCCCAAAAATTTGACTGAAGCATTAAATGGATGTATAGACGTCTGTTCATGAAAGAAGATTCCGCCCTGCCCGCTGGTTCCCGCCCCGGTTTGCGCATGCAAGCCAGGGTGGAGGGTGCGTGGCGATGTATGTGCCCAGCCATTGGCCGTGCCAACACCCCGAATCCTTTGCCGCGAGCTTTTCATGACTCTTACTCAACTCCGCTTTCTGGTCGCCATCGCTGATGCCGGCCTGAATATCACGCTAGCCGCCGAGCGCGTCCACGCGACGCAGCCGGGACTCAGCAAGCAACTGAAACAACTCGAAGACGAGCTTGGCTTTCAGCTTTTTACCCGCAAGGGCAAAAGCCTGGAAACCATCACTCATGCGGGTGGCCATGTACTTGAGCGTGCCCGCACCATCCTGGCCGAGGCGGCCAATATTCGCTCGATCGCCGCCAACCTTCGCAACGAGGCCCGCGGCGACCTGCGTATCGCTACTACCCATACGCAAGCCCGCTTTGTCCTGACCGACGCCATCGCTGCGCTGAGCCGCATCTACCCGCAAGTCAGCGTGCATCTGCAGCCCGGCCGCGAGAACGACGCCCTGACGCTGCTCGATGGCGGCCAGGTCGATATGGCCATTGTCAGTACATCCGGGACGCCACCGCCGGCCGGCATTGCCCTGCCCGCCTATCGCTGGAACCGCGTGGCGCTCGCGCCGGATACGCATGCGCTGGCGAAGTTGCAGCGCGAGTTGACCCTGGACGATCTCGCTACCCAGCCGCTGATCAGCTACGACTCGTCGCAAAAGCCTGAATCCTCGCTGCGCCGCGCGTTCGATGCCGCCGGGCTGTTACCGCAAATCGCCATTACCGCCGGCGACGCCGATTTGATCAAGGCCTATGTCCGCGCAGGCCTGGGCATCGGCATACTCGCCGAAATGGCCTTGCTGCCACACGACACGGGCGATTTGCGCGCGCTCCAGGCCGACCATCTGTTCGCCCGCTGCACTACCTGGATCGTCCTGCGACGGGAAAGCGTGCTGCGCGAATACGTGCTTGAGTTCATCGAACGCTTCGCGCCGCACCTCGATCGTCGGGACATCACGCGCGCCATGGCGGCCGGCACGCATATCGCAGAGGGCGTGGCCGTGCCGCACTGGCGTGAGCGCCAGCTCGCCAATGATGGCGTTGCCGCTGCCTGACGCAGAATCAGGCCGGCACCGCATCGCCAAGCAACACCCCAGTGCGATGCAGGAAATCCCCGAAATCCTCGCGCACGCCACGTTCCTGGGCGTAACGCGCCAACAAGGGCTCCAGCGCCTCGAAAATGGCGGTTTCATCGACGTTCGCGCGATAGATCTGATTCAGCCGTTGCCCGCGAATATCCGCCCCCAGGCGCAAGTCATAACGCCCGGGGGCACGACCGATCAGGGCGATCTCGCCCAGATACGGCCGTGAGCACCCGTTAGGGCAACCCGACAGGCGTAAATGAATGGGAACGTCGCGCAGCGCATATCGTTCGAGCAACCCATCCAGACGCGCAACGAAATCGGGCAGATATCGCTCAGCCTCCGCCATGGCCAAGCCGCATGTCGGCAAGGCAACGCAAGCCAGGGCATGCAGATGCACCGCGCTGTGCTGCCGATAGGCATCCAGGCCATGGGCAGCAACGATCGCATCGATACGCTCTCGCCGATCGGCAGGCACACCGGCGACGATCAGGTTCTGGTTGCAGGTCAGACGGAAATCACCGTCGTGAATTTGCGCCAGCTCGCGCAGTCCGCTCAACCAACGCCGGTCGCCGACATCGGCGAGCCGACCGGAATCGATATGCAAGGTCAGATGCCAGCGCCCGTCGTGCCCCTGCGCCCAGCCGAAACGGTCGCCGTTGTGATCGAACCGATAAGGGCGTGCCGGAGCCAGGGCAAATCCGAGACGCGACTCCACCTCGGCCTTGAATGCCGACAAGCCGTGATGGTCGATGGTGTATTTCAAACGTGCGTGCTTGCGCTCCACGCGGTCACCCCAATCGCGCTGCACCGCGATCACGGTTTCGGCTACCGCAAGTAGCTGGTCGGGTACAACGAAGCCGATCAAGTCGGCCAAACGGGGATAAGTACTGGTGTCGCCATGGGTAGCGCCCATGCCGCCGCCAATGGCGACATTGAAACCCAGCAGCTCATCACCCTCGATGATCGCGATGATGCCCAGGTCCTGCGAAAACACATCTACGTCGTTGAGCGGAGGAATGGCTATGCCGATCTTGAACTTGCGCGGCAGATAGGTTGGGCCGTACAGCGGCTCGTGCTCGACCGGCCCTTGCAGTGGCTCGCCGTCCAGCCAGATCTCGTGATAGGCACGCGTCCTGGGTTCCAGGTGTTCGGACAGACGTGCGGCCCATGCGTAGGCCAATGTGTGGGCCACCGGTTCGATCGGCTGCGCCGTACTGACAACGTTGCGGGCGATGTCGCCGCACGCCGCGATCGTCGTCGCCATCGCACGATCTATAGCGGCGATCGTGGGTTTGAGATCGCGCTTGATGATGCCGTGCCACTGAAACGTTTGTCGGCTGGTAATACGCAAGCTGCCGTTGGCGTAATCGCGCGCCAACGCATCGAAGGCGAGCCATTGTGCCGGCGTCACCACGCCACCCGGCAAACGGGCACGCAGCATGAAACTGTAGGCCGGCTCCAGCTTCTGGCGGCGACGCTCATCGCGGATATCGCGATCGTCCTGCTGGTAGCTGCCATGAAACTTGATCAGCTTGGTGTCGTCGTCGGCAATCGCGCCGGTTACCGGATCGCGCAAGCTTTCGGCAATGGTGCCGCGCAGATTGCGGCTATCGCCTTTGACACGTTCGAAATCGGAGGGATAGCTGCTCATGTCGGATATCTCAAAAAAACAACCAAATTCTTTGTAGGGCCGACCTAGGCAGGCCTCTAAAAATTCTTCCTGTTTGTCATCCCGGCGAAGGGAAGGATCCGTGGTTCAGCACAAATTGCTGGTCATAGGTCTTTCGACGAGCGGAGGACTGAGGATGGGATCCCGGCCTTCGCCGGAATGACGATCAGGGGAAATTTTTCGGGGCCCCTAGTTGCTCGTACAAAGATGCCAATGCGCTGTCATGGTCAATAAACATCGCGCGCATAACGCCCTTGCTGCAGAAGTTCGTCTAGCCACGCTTGCGCATGATCCCGGCTGTGGCCGCCGTGCGTGACCGCTATGTCGATCAGTGCAGCGTGAACATCCTTGGCCATCGCCTCGGCATCGCCGCACACGTACAAGTGCGCACCCTCGCTCAACCACGCATAGATATCGCGACCTTGCTCGCGTAACCGATGCTGGACGTAGATTTTTTCCGACTGGTCGCGCGAGAACGCAAGATCGAGCCGGTGCAGCGCCCCCCGCTTGAGCTCGGCCTGCCACTCGGTTTGATAGAGGAAATCGCGTTGAAAATGCCGATTACCAAAGAACAACCAGTTGCGTCCGGTCGCAGCCAGTTCGCGCCGTTCCTGCACGAAGGCACGAAACGGTGCCACCCCGGTACCAGGGCCGATCATGATGATGTCGCGATCACCCGCCGCAGGTAGACGGAAGCGCTCATTGGGTTCGACAAAAATACGTGGCTGCACATGCTCCCCACCATCGGACAGATACGCCGAAGCGGCACCGCGATGCTGCGTACCATGCGCCGGGTAGTCGACCACCGTGACAGTGAGATGCGCCTCCTCGTCACCCACGGCCAGCGGGCTGGATGCAATCGAGTAGAGCCGCGGCGACTGCGGCCGCAGCGCATCGACCAGTTGCTGCGCGCTCCAAGACGGGCGATGGCGACGCAACAGATCGATCGGTCGGTACTCACGCAACAGATTGCTCAACGCTGTGCTGTGTTCGGGCTTGAGCACCTGCGCAAGCGTGTCATCGCCAGCCGCGAGCGCCGCAACGAAGGGGCGGCTCGGGCGAGTCAGCTCCAGTTCGGTCGCCAACCATTGCGAAAGCGGCAGACTGCGGCCCGCGCGAGTGGCCACGCTGTCGCCCGCCAGCCCCAGCGTTTCCAGCCATTGGGCAACCTGGGTCGGCGAATGGACCGGCCAGACACCCAGCGAGTCGCCCGGCACGTAGCGCAGGCCGGACCCGGACAGCGACACCTCGATATGGCGCACCTCTCGTTCGCTGTCGCGCGCCACGATCCGCTGGTTGGCCAGTACGTTCGCCACAAAGGGATTGTCACGCGAATGGAGAGGCGACGACCTGGGCACCGCGCGCACGGCCACCGGCCCCTGAGCGGCGGGACCGAGGCTCTCTCGCGTCACGCCGACCGCCTGACCCAACCAGGGGACGGCCACCGTTTCGATATCGAGATCGGCCTCACCTGCCGCCACCAGGCGGCGCGCGCCCAGCTCGGCCAACCGCGCATCGAGCTGTCGACCGATCGCACAGAACTGCGGATAGCTGGAATCGCCCAGCCCCAGCACCGCAAAGCCCAGTTGCGGCAGCTGTGGCGCCCGCTTACTGAAAAGAAACTCGAACAAGCCCCGCGCATCGTCCGGTGGCTCGCCGTCACCCTGCGTACTGATGACGACAAAAAGGTGTCGCTCCTGGGCGAGCTCACGCTGCGGATAGGTATCGGCGCGAACAAGGCGTGCGTGCAAACCGTTACTCTCGAATCGGCCCGCCAGCTGCTCGGCGAGTCGCCGCGCGTTGCCGGTCTGGCTGCCATAGAGCACGGTAATAGCAGGTTTGCCAGCCGGTGCTACCACCGCCAAGCCAGGCGCAGCGCCCGGCTTCTGTTCGGCCAGGCTCGCACTATAGGCAGCAACGACATA
>Ga0105240_10000344_pt1 | contig 87083 bp, 71 predicted proteins | sample KBSC54metaG_FD_80426 | JGI IMG/M metagenome (GOLD analysis project Ga0105240, IMG submission 80426) | Corn rhizosphere microbial communities from Kellogg Biological Station, Michigan, USA - KBS C5-4 metaG | ecosystem: Host-associated > Plants > Roots > Rhizosphere > Soil | place: Michigan, USA...
GCGTGTGGCTACTGGCGGCGCTGAGCCTGGCGATTTTCGGTCGCAAGAGGACGGTGCCGATATCGGCCTATGAATGAAGGTCAATCATGAAGGCCAATATCAATCGACGATGTCGATGCTTTCGCAAAAGCTGTAACCCTGCCCGTGCTCGGTGCGCAGCGGCAGTTTCTCGCCGGTGAGGTTTTGCCAGCGGCGGCGCAGGCGGCTGATCATCTGGTCCAGGCGGCGTTCGTCGTAGTCGATCCACTCGACGCCGAAGGCCTTGGCAATCTGCTGGCGATGCACGACTTGTCCCATGTTGCGGGCCAGTAGTTGCAGCAGCTGGATTTCCATTGCGTTGATTTCGTGGAAGCGGCCGTCCGGCGCATACAGGCGCCGTTCCAGCAAGTGCAGGCGCCAGCTGTCCTTGCCGAGACGGCGCGACACCGATGACACGTAGGCGGACAATTCCCGGAGACGTACCGGTTTGATGAGGTAATGATCGGCGCCGCGTTTGAGGCCTTCGATCTTGTCGTCAATGCTGCCGCGCGCGGTCAGCATGATGGTGCTGATATGGGGGTGGGTGCGGCGCAATTGCTCGGTGACGTCGAAGCCATTTCCGTCCGGCAATCCGATGTCGATGATGGCGATGTCGGCGTCGTCGACCTGGCGCAGGAACTCGGCGACATTGCCGGCTTCCGACACCCCGTATCCTTCACTCAGGAGAAAGTCGGCGACCTCGTTGCGCAGGTCTGCCTCATCCTCCAACAGTAACACCCGAGCCATTTCCGGCCCTCCCCCAGTGTAAAAATTTTCGCGAGTATAGCACCATACCCGAGGGTACGTCAGGACTCGTCAGAACTGGTCAGAGACAGTTAGTTTGTGTCTGAACTTGTCAGAAAGCCACTGCAAATTTCTATCAAAATTCGATCGCTCAGAAATCTTTACAACGAGGGCGACCGTCCATCTTGCCGCAGAGCGAACGCCGGTCGATTTCTTTAAAAACACTCCGGTATCGTCATGCACCGCTCACGTCTTTTCAGCCGTTGGTTCGGCTTCGCTATTGATCGTTCGTTCTTCGTCGGCATGTTGCTGGGCGTCGGCGCACTGCTCTGTTCCATGCCCGCGCTGGCAGCGCTGAACGTCTCCATCACGGTGCCGCAGCCGACCTATCCGCTGACGATCAATCCGGGCGACGCCACGCTGTTCCGCATCAGCCTGATCAACAGCAATCCGAATGCGACGGTGACTGGCGTGGCCTTCACCGACACCATGCCGGCGGCACTGAAAGTGGCGGCAGGAACGGTGGCGTATTCATGCACTGACGGCAGCGGTGCGACGGTGCCGACGCAAGGCACGCTGACCGCGGTGGCGGGCAGCAGCGTCATCAGCCTCACCGGCGGCGAGGTGCCGATCGCGGTGGCGACCGGCAGCGGCACTAACGGCCAATGCGTGATTGACGTCCCGGTGACCTCGACCGCTTCCGGCACTGCGCCGGTCAACACGATTCCGATCGGCGCCGTCACCGGCAACGACGATACCGGCGCCGTCGCCAATGGCAGCCAGGCACAGCAATCGATCAACGTCACCACGCTGGCGGCGCCGACCCTGAGCAAGTCGTTCTCGTCGTCGGTGATCGTCAAGGGCGACCAGCCGGTGAAACTGACCATCACCATCAGCAATGCCGGCAATCCGGGCGTCAACCTGCCGCTGAACGGCGCCGGCGACTCGCCGGCCTTTGCGGTGCTCGACATCCTGCCGGCGGGACTGGCGGTGGCGCCGACGCCAAATGCCACCTCGACATGTACCGGCGCGGGCGTGGCGCCCAGCTTCAGCGCGACGGCGGGCGACACCACGTTGACCGCGTTTGGCGGCACGGTCGCCGGCGGCGGCACCTGCTCGATCAGCGTCAACGTGATCGGCACCACCACCAGCGGCGCCTATAACAAGGACGTCGTCAACACCGTGCGCCGCAGCGCCGATTTCGGCAACCTGCGCAACCTGACGCCGCCGGCCGACGCCACCGCGACCCTGTCGATCCGCTCCATCCTGCAAGTCACCAAGCAGTTCAATCCGACCACCATCAGCGCCGGCCAGGCGTCGACGCTGACGATTACCCTGACCAACGCCAGCCCGGTCACGCCGATCACGCTGACCAACTTCACCGACAGCCCGATCGACGGCGTCACGCCAACCGTGGCGACCGGCTTGCGCCTGGGTTCGCCGGCGGCGGCGCCGAGCACCACGTGCGGCGGCGCAGTCAGCATCACCGCCGGCAACCTCGGCGTGCAGATGACCGGCGGCAGTATTGCCGCCAACAGCAGTTGCACGATCACCGTTCCCTTCGTCGGTTCGCTGTCGGCAGCCGGTACGCCGCAAGCCTTTACCAATACGATTCCCGAAGGCGGCGTCCAGACCACCGACGCCAGCATCATCAGCCAGAGCGCCACCCACACCGTGACCGTGGTCGATCAACTGCTGGTGGACAAGACCTCGAACCCGGGCACGGTGGCCCCGGGCAATCCGATCCGCTACACCATCACCGTCAATAACTATTCGTCGTCGCCGCTCGCCAACGTCAGCGTGCCCGACGTGTTGCCGGCCGGCGTGGTCGCCTTGCCGAGTCCGGCGCCGACACTGAGCGCCGCTTGTGGCGCGTTGACGCACGATATTCCTGCGCTGCCGGCCACCAACGGCTCGCTGCACTTCACGATTCCCACCGTCCCCGCGGGCAGCGGTCCGTCCGCCGGCAGCTGCGCGATCACCTTCTGGGCCATGGCGCCCAAGGGTTCCGCCGTCGGCGCCACGCTGGTCAACACCATTCCGGCACGCAGCGTCGGTGCGGGCGGCATCCTGAACTCCAACGTCAGCGCGGTCAGCACCGGCATCGATCCGACCGTGACCATCGGCAAGGTATTCAATCCGGGCAGCACCTTTGAAGGCACCGTTTCGGTGTTGACGCTGACGCTGACCAACGTGTCGGCGCAAGCGGTCACTGCCGCCGCTTTCACCGACACGCTGCCGGTCAGTTCGGACACCCATCAGCAATTGGTGATCGCCAATCCTGCCGACGCCTCGACCAGTTGCGCGGGCGGCGTCGTCACGGCGGTGCCGGGCGCCAACACCGTCAGCCTGAGCGGCGGCACCATTCCGGCGCGTGCGGGCAGCGGCCTCGGCGCCAACGGCACGTGTCAGGTGCAGGTCAAGGTCATCGGTGCGGCCGGCAACTATCTGAACACCCTGCCGATCGGTGTGCTGACCGGCACCCAGCAGTTCCCCGACAACAGCGCGCCGACCACCGTCAGCAACGTGACCGCGGCCAGCGCCAGCCTGGTGTATGCCTCCGCGCTACAAGCATCGAAGACCTTCTCGCCAACCACCATCGCGGCCGGCGGCAAGTCGACCGTGCGCCTGCATTTCGCCAACATTGGCACCGGCACGCTCAACAACGTCAGCGCCACCGATCCGTTGCCGGCCAACATGACCGTGGCGTCGCCGTCAGGGGCTTACAGCACCTGCGCCGGCTCGCCGGTGATCACGGCGGTGGCGGCCGCTTCCAGTGCGGCGGTGAGTGGCATCGTGCTGCCGCCGAGCGGCCAGTGCGACGTGCTGTTCGACGTCATGGGCACCGGCGGCGCCGGCTGGACCAACACCATTCCCGTGGGCGGCGTCAGCGCCACCGGCGGCGTGATCAACACCACGGCAATCAGCGCCGCGCTGAATAACAGCTCGGCCGGCGCCGTGTCGGTCACCGTCAGCGCCGTGTCGGCCACCACCGCGACGTCGAGCCTGTCGCCGGGTGAGCCCGCCGTGCTGACCATCATCATCCGCAATGACGCCTCGCTGGCGCTGAGCGATCTAAAGCTGACCAACTATTTCACCGTCGACGGCCTCGCAAGCGGCGCACTCAACGGCATCCAGCTGGCATCGTCGCCGAACCTGGCGACGACGTGCCAGGGCGGCCTGGTTACCGCCAATGCGGCTGGCACCGCCATCACGCTGTCGAACGCCAACCTGGCCGGCGGCGCGGGCACCACTTGCACGATTACCGCCAACGTCACGCTGATCACCACCGGCACCGTGCAGGACCGTATCCCGGTCGGCGCGATCTCCAACAGCCAGGGCGTGAGCAATACCACTGCCGCCGTCACCAGTCTTTCGTCAAGCGGCAACGTCGGCGTCAGCAAGAGCTTCACGCCGGCCGTGGTCAAGCCGGGAGAGCGTACCCGTCTGCGCCTGACGCTGGTCAATGCCGGCGCAGTCCCGCTGACCAACATCATCGCCAACGACAACCTGCCGTCCGGCATGGTGGTGCCGGCCAGCGCCAACCCCGTCACGACCTGCACCGGGGCCACCATCAGCGCACCGACCACCGGCAAGGTCACCATCACCGGCGGTTCGCTGCCGGCCGCGATCGGCGGCGCGACGGTCAGCTGCTACGGTGAAATCGATGTGCTGGCGGCCGCCGCAGGCGCCTACCAGAACGTCATCGCGGTCGGCGACGTCACCGGCACCAGTGGCGGTCCGGTACAAAACGGCGTGCCGGCCAAGTCGACCTTGCAAGTGAAGAATCCGGTGACCATCGCCAAGGCCTTCTCGCCGGCGCAGACCTCGCCGGGCGTGTCGTCCAGCGCCACCATTACGCTGTCCAACAGCAACGCCACCGCGTTGACGGCAGCTTCGTTCACCGATGTGCTGCCGGCCAACGTGGTCGTGGCGCAAACACCGAACGCCTCCACCACCTGCGCCGGCGGTTTCGTGACGGCGCCGGTGTCGGCGACCGCAGTAACGCTGAGCGGCGCCACGATTCCGGCCAACGGTTCGTGCCTGGTCAGGGTCGACGTGTTGAGCAACATCGCGGGTATCTATGTCAACACCATCCCGGCCGGCGGCCTCAACACCGCCGAAGGCGTCACCAACGAATTGCCGGCCAACGCCACGCTGACGCTGCTTGACCCGCCCTCGGTCAACAAGCAGTTCAACCCGGTGTCGATCGCCGCCAACGCCAAGTCGACGCTGACCATCGTGCTGGGCAACACCAATGCAACCGCAGCGACATTGAGCGCCGACCTGGTCGACACCTTGCCGACGTCACCCGGCAACATCGTCGTCGCCACGCCGAACGGTCTTGGCGGCACCTGCACCACGGCGCGCGTCACCGCCGTCGCGGGCAGCGGCACGGTCTCCTATAGCAGCGGCTCGACCATCCCGGCCGGCGGTTGCACCATCATCGTGGATGTCACCGGCTCGGTGACCGGCACGTATAACAACTTCATCCCGGTCGGCGGCCTCAAGACCAATGCCGGCAACAACGTGCAGCCGGCTACCGCCAACCTGGTGATCAGCCCGCTCGGCTTCATTTCTGGCAAGGTGTTCAAGGACAACAACGTCACGCCGAACGGCACCTTTGAACTCGGCACCGACACACCCATCGCCAACGTCGGCATGACGCTGACCGGCACCAGCTACGGCGCCAACGGCGTGGCCGGCGGCGGCGACGACGTCGCCGTCAGCCTGAGCACCGTCACCGACGCGCTGGGCAACTACGCCTTCACCGGTCTCGCGCCCGGCAGCTATACGGTCACCGAGACGGCGCAGCCGGCCGGCACCGTCAACGGCATCACCACGGCGGGCACGATTTCCGGCGCCGGCGGCGGCACGCCAGGCAGCGCAACGCCCGTGGCGACGACGCCGAGTCGCATCTCCAACATCGTCCTGTTGAAGGACGGCAGCGGCCAGGTGTCGGTCTCGCCGAACAACAATTTCGCCGAAGTCGTGCAGTCGTCGATCAGCGGCATCGTGTTCCTCGACCAGAACAACAACGGCGTCAAGAACCTGGCCGATACCGCACTGAGCGGCGTCACCATCGAACTGCAGAACGCCGGCGGCACGGTCATTGCGACCACCACCACCGACGCTGCGGGCGCCTACAGCTTCACCAACCTGGCGCCGGGCACGTATTCGGTGCGCGAACCGACGCAACCGGCCGACACCGCCAACGGCCTGACCGTTGCCGGCACCGTCGGCAACGGCGGTACCGCGGGCACCGTCACCGGCCCGACCACGACGCCGAGCCGCATCGCCGGCATCGTCCTGCCGCCCGCCACCAACAGCGTCGCCAACAATTTCGCTGAAGTGCCGAGCGGTCGCCAGGTATCCGGTCGCGTCTTTGCCGATGGCGACAACGACGGCTTGTTCAACGGCACCAACACCGGCCTGGCCAACGTGCGCATCGACCTGACCGGCACCGACGTCAACGGCGTCGCGGTCACGCGCACCACCACCACCGGCGCCGACGGCCGCTATACCTTCAGCGGTTTGCCTGAGGGCACGTACACCGTGACCGAACCGACCCAGCCTGCGCGCACCGCCAACGGCATCACCACGGCCGGTTCGACGGGCGGCACGGCAACTGCGGTCGGCGTCACGCCGTCGGTCATCAGCAGCGTCAGCCTGACCGGCACCAACACCATTTCGATCGACAACAACTTCGCTGAAATCCCGATCCTGGTTGGCACGGTGTCCGGCAAGGTGTATGTCGACACCAACGGCAACGGCGTAGTCGATGCGGGTGAGACCGGCATCGCCGGCGTGGTCGTCAAGCTGACCGGCACCGACAACCTCGGCGCAGCGGTCAACCTGAACACCGTCACCGCAGTCGACGGCAGCTACAGCTTCACCAACCTGCAGCCGAGCAACGGCAGCGGCTACACCATCACCGAAGTGCAGCCCGCGCTGTACGCCGACGGTCGCACCACGATCCAGTCCGGCAATCCCGGCGTACTGGCGTCGACCAAGCCGGTGCTGTCGAACAACACCGACGTCATCCGCAACGTCAACGTGATCGCCGGCGACGTGCTGCCCAACTACAACTTCGGCGAAGGCAGTGCGCTGACCCTGCGTCCGCCCATCGTCAACGGCTATGTGTTCCTCGACCGCGACCACACCCGCCAGCGTCCGGACGACGGCTCCGCGTCGGGCGTGGGCGGCTGGACCGTCCAACTGACGCAGGGCGGCGTGCCGATCTGCACCACCACCACCGACAACAACGGCTTCTACCAGTTCGACAATCTGCATTGCCCCGGCTATGAAGTCAGCGGCTTGCCGACCGGTCCCGGCTTTGCGATTGCCTTCTCGAAGGAAGGCAATGTACTGCCGCAAACGCCGACCTCCGGCGGCGGCCGCGGCGTTACCGCCAGCGGCGGCAAGATCACCGGCATCACGTTGGCGGCGACCGATGAAGTGGTCGAGCAGAACCTGCCGCTGGATCCGTCCGGCGTGGTGTATGACTCGCTCACGCGCAAGCCGATCACCGGTGCGCAAGTCACCATCAGCGGTCCGGCCGGCTTCGTGCCTTCCACGCATCTGGTGGGCGGCGCGGCGACGCAAATCACCAGCAGCGACGGCTTCTACCAGTTCCTGTTGCAGAACGCCTTCCCGAGCGGCGTCTACACGCTGACCGTCACCGCGCCAAGCTACATGATGTCGAGCAACCTGCCGGCCTGCGTCGGTACCGCCAACATCGGCGCCGTGCCCAACCCGGCGCTGGTGCAGGCCAGCAATACCGCACCGGCGGTGTCGGTGCCGGCGGCCAATCCGACCGCCTGCGTGGGCATCGTGCCGGGCGGCGCGACGACGTCGCAGTACTACTTCAGCTTCTTCATCACCAACGGCGTGTCGGCGGACATCCTCAACAACCACATTCCGCTCGACCCGGCCAGCAACGACCTGATCTACGTGACCAAGACCTCGCCGATGGTGAACGTGGCGCGCGGCGACCTGGTGCCTTACACCATCACCGCCACCAACAAGCAGGCCTATTCGATTCCGTCGACCAGCGTGCGCGACCAGATTCCACCGGGCTTCAAGTACCGTACCGGCAGCGCCTCGCTCAATGGCGTCGCGGTCGAGCCGGTGGTCAGCGGTCGCCTGCTGACCTGGCCGAACCAGAACTTCGCACCGAAGGAGAAGAAGACCTACCGCCTGATCCTGACCGTCGGCTCCGGTGTCGGCGACGGCACCTACACCAACCAGGCGTGGGTCACCAGCCAGACCAATTCGGTGCTGTCCAACGTCGGCCAGGCCTCGGTGCGCATCGTGCCGGATCCGACCTTCGATTGCCCGGACATCATCGGCAAGGTGTTCGACGACCAGAACGCCAACGGCTACCAGGACCAGGGCGAACCGGGCATCCCTGCGGTGCGCGTAGTGACGCCGCGCGGCCTGCTGGTGATGACCGACGCGGAGGGACGTTTTCACGTGCCTTGCCCGGACATCCCGAATGAAGACCGCGGCTCCAACTTCGTCATGAAGCTCGACGTGCGCACGTTGCCGACCGGCTATCGCCTGACCACGGAAAACCCGCGCGACGTACGCATCACGCGCGGCAAGGTCACCAAGCTCAACTTCGGCGCGACCATCCACCGCGTGATCCGCATGGAACTCAGCGACGCCGCCTTCGACGCCGGCAGCCTCAGGTTGCAACCGCAATGGCAGAAGCAGCTGGATGCCTTGCCGCAGCAATTGAAGGCGCGGCCATCGGTGGTCCGTCTGGCCTACCAGCCGGGCGCTGACGCCGAACTGGCCGGCAAGCGCGTCGAAGCGGTCCGCAAGCAGATCCAGGATCGCTGGCGCGCGCTGAAGGGGGAATACACGCTCAATATCGAAACAGAGGACGCACAATGAAAACAAGACGTCAGCCCAAGTCCGGCGCGCCCCTGCGCGCGCGGAAACTGGCCGTCGTGCTGAGCGCGCTGGGCCTGGTCTGCCTGCCCATCCGCGCACAGGAATCCGCAGTCAGAGCAGATCAGGTGCAGGAAGACGGGTCACAGATCAACTCCCGTCTTCGTGGAAAAATGATCGACCGCAGCCGCACCACCGAGCAACCGGTCGAGCCCAACACCGAGTACCAGTCCAGCGCTTTCGACGGCTTGTCGCCATCAGCGCTGACCGACGGCGAACGCCGCGTGATGCTGGAAACCGTTGCACCCGACGGCGCCGCCCAAAATCAGGTCACGCTGCAAGACGAAGCCAAGGGCAGCCTGTTTGCTTCCGGCCGCGCGGTCCTGCTGCCGCCTACCGTCGAGGTGCTCAATGGCCTGATGCGCACGCTCGAAGGCAAGCGCGACATCCGCATCGAGATCGTCGGCCATACCGACAACCAGCGTATCGCACCCGCCTTGCGGCCGACCTTCGCCGACAACCAGGCGTTGTCGCAGGCGCGTGCGTTGGCGGTGGCGTCGTACCTGAAACAGAACCTGCACCTGCCGCCGGAAGCATTCTCCGTCAGCGGCAAGGGCGAGTCGCAACCGGTCGCCAGCAACGCCAATCCGGCCGGCATGGCGCAGAACCGCCGCGTCGAAATCCGCGTCTGGTACACCGCAGCGCCGGCCATGGTCATGCGTGAAAAGCTGGTGGAGAACAATGCTTGCGTCACTAACCCGCAAGCTGTCGATGCATTGCCGTTTTCAATCACCGTCGATGGACAGCCGGTCGACGTCGACAGGCAGGCGCAGGAAGCCGACCGCCAACGCTGCGTCGACGTGGGCCTGGAGAAGGCCGACATCCAGATCAAGTTCGATCCGCTCAACGTGGCGCCTGCGCTCAACGCCTGGGTGCTGCCGAGCACGGCGGTGCGCAGCAGGCCGGTCGTATTCGGCACCTATACCAACTATGCCTGGTGGATCAAGCGCGCCGAGTTGCGCGTCTTCGCCAAAGGCCAGAACGCGCAGGAAACGCCGCTCGCCGTGGTGCCGTTCGCGGCCGGCGACGCCGTGCAATGGCAGGCGCCGGACAATGCGCCGTCGGAGCTGGCGTACCTGATTCGCGTGACCGACGGCGACGGCAATTTCGACGAGACGCTGCTCAAGCCGCTGCGCCTGTCCGACCGCGCCGACCCCCTCGCCGATGTGGCGCGCCTTGAGCGCGAGCGCCTGTCCGGCTGGGGCGAATCGAGCCTGCACCTGAAGAACATTCCGGCGCGCGGTGGCTCCGTCACGATCAGCGGCGAGCACGTCAACGCCGGCGACAGCGTCAGCGCGATGGGCATGCAGGTGCCGGTCGACGAGAAGGGCAAGTTCGTACTGCGCCAGATCCTGCCGCCGGGACCACACCAGGTCGACGTGTCGGTGAAGAACGCAGAAGGCAAGGGCGCGACCTTCCGCCGCAACCTGTCCATCGCCGACAAGGACTGGTTCTATTTCGTGGTGGGCGACCTGACCATGGGGCGCGACCGCACTTCGGGACCGGCGCAACTGGTCACCACCGACACCTCGCACTACAACAACGAAACCTGGATCGACGGCCGCGGCGCGTTCTACCTCAAGGGCAAGGTCAAGGGCGACTATCTGCTGACCGCCAGCGCCGACACGCGCGAGCAGCCGCTGCGCGACCTGTTCAGCAACTTCCAGACCAAGGATCCGAACTACCTGCTGCGCCGCATCGACCCCGACCGCTACTATCCGGTCTATGGCGACGACAGCACCATCACCGACGACGCGCCGACCCAGGGCAAGTTCTACGTCAAGCTGGAGAAGGACAACTCCTACGTCATGTGGGGTAATTTCCAGACCGCCTGGACCGGCACCGAGCTGACCCAATACAGCCGCGGCCTGTACGGCGCGAACCTGTTGTGGAACGACAAGGAAACCACCAAATACGGCGAGAAGCGCACCACCGTCAACGCCTTCGTGGCCGATCCCGGCACGCTGCAGTCGCGCGAAGAATTCCGCGGCACCGGCGGCTCGCTGTACTACCTGCATCACCTCGACCTGACCGAAGGTTCGGAACGCCTGTGGGTGGAAGTACGCGACAAGGATTCCGGCCTGGTGATCCAGCGCACGCCGCTGTCGCCGGCGCAGGACTACGACATCAACTACCTGCAGGGTCGCCTGACCTTGCGCGCACCGTTGCCTTCGACGGCCGACGGCAGCACGCTGGTGCAGACCTCGGCGGCCAGCGGCAATCCGGTCTACCTGGTGACGACCTATGAATACGTGCCCGGCCTGAGCGAAATCAGCGCCAGCGCCTTTGGCTTGCGCGCCAGCCACTGGTTCAACGACAACCTGCGCGTGGGCACCACGATCTATCGCCAGGGCGAGAACAATAACCAGCAAAACCTGCGCGGCGTCGACGCCACTTTCCGCTACAAGCCCGGCACCTGGGTCAAGGGCGAACTGGCGCGTTCGAGCGGCATCGGCAGCGAAAGCCTGAGTTCGCTCACCGGCGGTTACGACTTCACGGCCAACAAGCGCACTGGCGACGGCGCCACCGCGCGTCGCCTCGACACCGCGATCGACCTGGCCGACATCAGCGAATTCCAGGGCAAGCTGTCGGCCTACTGGCAGGAGCGCGATCCGAACTTTTCCGGTCCGGGCGCGACCCTGCCGAGCGGCGAGGGCTTGTCGCAGAAGGGCATCGCCGCCACCGTGCCGGTCGGCGACCGCACCGAGGTCAGCACCAAGCTCGACTCTCGCGACTCGACCAACAGCACCGCCAGCCAGAGCGCCAGCTCGGCCGAAGCGGCGGTGCGCCACAAGATCGACGCCGAGTGGGGCGTGTCGGCCGGCGTGCGCCATGACCAGCGTTCGGGCATCAACCAGTTCGGTGTGCTGACCAACGCCAGTCCAATCCTGAGCCAGAACGGCAGCCGCAACGACGTGATCTTCCGCGTCGACTACCGGCCGCTGGAAGAAGGCGAGGCGGAGAAGGCTGCCGCCCTGGAAGCGGAAGCCCAGAAAGGAAACGGCAACAGTGACAGTAAGCTGGTCGCCGCCGTTCCGGGCACCGCGTTGGGCACGGCACCCTCGGCCAACGGCGGCGCCTTGCTCACCACCGGCCAGAACGGACCGGCGTCCTCGATTGTGCCAACCACCGGCATGTCCGGCGGCGTCGACGTCAAAGCGACACGCGACGCCACCTCGGCCGTCGGTGTTGCCGCTGCACGCGTGCCGGGCCTGAAGTACAAGTCGTGGGACAGCTATGCATTCGTGCAGGGCACGGTCAGCCGCAGCGGCGACCGTACCGACAACGACCGTGCCGGCGTCGGCGGCAGCTGGGCCGTCAACGACAAGCTGCGCCTCGGCGCGGAAGCATCGGGCGGCGACGGCGGTGCGGGTGGCCGCCTTTCGGCCGACTATCAGGTCGATGACCGCAGCACGGTCTACCTGACCTACACCATGGAAACCGAAAGCGCCGACAGCAACTACGCCGGCCGCCAGGCCACCCTGACCTCGGGCACGCACTACCGCTACAGCGACCAGATCGGCTTGTTCGGCGAAACGCGCTGGAGCGACGGCGCCGCCGGTCCCAAGAGCCTGACCCACGCCTTCGGTGTCGATTTCGCACCGAACCCGCGCTGGACCCTGGGCGGCAAGTACGAAACCGGCACGCTGTCGGACCCGCTGTCGGGCGACCTCAAGCGCGACGCCGTCGGCTTGTCGGCGGCGTACAAGTACAACGACCTGAAGTATTCCGGCGCCATCGAATACCGCATGGATCGCGGCACCACGCTGGGCGTGGTCAACGGCAGCTGCATCACCAACGACGTCGGCGGCAATTGCGGCGGCACGGCGGTCAACAACAACCGCCGCACCTGGCTGTGGAAGAACTCGGCGCAGTACCAGCTCAGTCCTGCCTGGCGTCTGCTCGGCAAGTTCAACCTGTCGCGCAGCTCCAATACGCAGGGCGCGTTCTACGACGGCGACTACACCGAAGCCGTCATGGGCGCGGCCTATCGCCCAGTCGACAATGACCGCTGGAACACGCTGTTCAAGTACACCTACTTCTACAACATGCCGTCCGCCGGCCAGGTCGACAGCACCGGCCTGAACGCGGCCGGCACCTCGACCGGCAGCGCGCTCGACTACACGCAGAAGAGCCACGTGTTCAACATCGACACCACCTATGACCTGTTGCCGTGGTTGTCGGTGGGCGCCAAGTACGGCATGCGCCTCGGTCAGTTGCGCATGTCCAAGACCCAGGGCGACTGGTTCTCCAGCCGCGCCGACTTGTGGGTGCTGCGCGCCGACCTGCACCTGGTCAAGGAGTGGGATGCGCTGATCGAGACGCGCCGCCTGCGCGCACAGGATGCCGGCGATGCGCGGTCCGGTTACCTGGTGGGGCTGTATCGCCACGTGACCGAGCACGTGAAGATGGGTGTGGGCTACAATTTCACCAATTTTTCGGATGACCTGACCGATTTGTCGTATCGCAGCAAGGGCTGGTTCCTGAACGCGCTGGCGACTTTCTGACGGGCAATCGTCCGGATGCCTTGGCGGCACGCAGCCTCCCCTGTGGAGGACGGCGTGCCGTTTTCTCGTTCCCGATGTGAACCATGGCGGCTGTCTTGCGATTACTGCGCTTTTTGCTGTCCTTGATGTTGATGCTGGCCTGCTGCGCCGTGGCGACGGCCTCGGCGCAAGTGCTGTCGCTCGACCACGGCAAGGAAGACCTCCAAGGTCATCTCTCGGTGCTGATCGACACCGGCAAGACGCTCAAATTCCGCGACGTCTCGGATCCCGCCCAGCGTCCGCGCTTCACCCATCTCGACAGCGACCTCAACGCCGGCTTGCTGGACGCCACTGTGTGGCTGCGCTTCGAAGTGCAGCGTGCGCCCGGACGCGGCCAGGAATGGTGGCTGGAATTGCAGCCCAACACCATCGAGCGCGCGGTACTGTACATCCCCGACTTCGACGGCAGCTATAACCCACGCGTGTCCGGCAGCACCGTGCCGTTTTCACAGCGCGACCTGCGCTATCGCAATCCGGTGTTCAAACTGCATGTGTGGGGCACGCGGCCACAGGTGTTTTACCTCAAGATCAAAACGCGCGGCACCGTGGCGCCGCGTCTGACTTTATGGCAACCGGCAACTTTCCTCGAAGCGGTCGGGCGCGAGCAGCTGGCCTTCGGCCTGTACCTGGGCGCTTACGCCATGCTGGTGTTGGCCAGCTTCTGGTTCGAGCTGGCGCTGCGCGACGGCGTCTATCGCAGCTTCGGCGTCTATGTGCTGACCTGCATGCTGCTTACGCTGGGAGACACCGGCCTGCTGTCGCAATACGTGTTCCCGGAACAGCCGTATCTCGCGCGCACGGTATTCGGGCTGCTGATCGCGTTCAGTCTGTACGCCTGCGTTGATTTCCTGTTCCGTTTCCTCGGCATGCCGCGCCGCTATCCGCGTCTGACGCGCTGGTACGTCGGCGCCATGGCCTTGATGTCGGTGCTGACGGCGACCGGCGTGCTGCTCTTCGATTACGCCGAAACCATGCGGGTGCTGTCGGTGGCGCTGACCTTCTTCGTGGCGCCTGTCACGTTCGCGCTGTTGGCCAAGCCCGCCCTCGACAGCACACAGGAGATCCGCTACGCGTTCGTGGTCACCGGGGTGCTGATGTTCCTGGGCCTGATGGTGCAGTTCTTCTTGCGACTCGGTTACATTGAGCGTAACTGGGTCAGCGAGTATTCGGTGTTCATCTCCTCGCTGCTGTTTTTCCTGATCGTGTATTACGCCATGAGTCGCCGCTATTCGTCCTTGCGCGCAGCCAAGCAGGCGGCACAAAGGAAACTCTTGGAAATTTCGCAGCAGACCGAGCTGCAGCTGGAGCAGCAGGTCACCATGCGCACCGAGGACCTGCAGCGCGCCATGGCGACGGTGGAGCGGGCGCTGGAACAGGAGCGCGCCGCCCACGAAGAGCAGCGCCAGTTCATCGCCACCGTGTCGCATGAACTGCGTACGCCGCTGGCGGTGATCGACGCCACTGCGCAGAATCTTGAACGCGACATCGGATCGGCGCCCGGCAAGGCGCTGGCGCGGCTGGAAAAGATCCGCCAGGCTTCCGAGCGCTTGTCTTCGCTGTTCGACACCTATCTGAGCAACAATCGCCTCGACATCCTCTCGCAAGGTCCGATGCCGACCGACACTTGCCTGCAGCCGCTGCTGGAAGACGCCATTGCGGCGGCCCAGCCGCTCGGCGACCGCCATACCTTCATCCTTGAAAAAGAAGGCATGCCGCCCGGCATCTGGTCCGATCCCGATCTGCTGCGGCTGGTGCTGCGCACGCTGGCCGATAATGCGGTCAAGTACACGCCTCCCGGCACCACGGTGCGCCTGCGTGCGGCGACGGTGCCGGATGGCTGGCACATCGATATTTCGGATGACGGTCCGGGCATTCCGGAGGATGAGCGGGGACGGATTTTCGAGCGCTATTTCCGCGGCCGCGCATCGAGCGGCAACGCCGGCAGCGGGCTTGGCCTGGCGCTGGCGCGCCGGCTGGTGGAAACCCTGGGCGGCACCCTCAGGCTCGATACGGAAAGCCGTCAGGGCGCCACCTTCCGCATCTGGTTGCCGGGCAAGCCGGTCGTCGGTGCGGTGCAGTGAGCGCTGCGGCGTGTTCAGGATGTCATTGCAGCGTCACCGACACAGACAGGCGATAGCCGATGCCGTGGTCGGTGTGCAGCGGCAATTCGCTGCCGCTGGCCTTGCTCCAGCGACGACGCAGGCGGCTGACCAACTGATCGAGGCGGCGGTCGTCGTAGTCCAGCCAGTTGAATCCGAAGGCGGTGGCGATGGTCTTGCGCGTCACGGTCGATCGTTGCGATTGCGACTGGTTGATCAACAATTCCATCAACTGCATTTCCTGGATGTTGAGTTTTTCCTGGTGACCGTCGGGCGAGCACAGCTGGCGCTTGACGCGCTCCAGTCGCCAGCCCTCGGCGGCGAAACGGCGCACCATGGGCGCCATGTAGGCCGACAGCATGTCCGGTCCGATCGGCTTGGTCAGGTATTGATCGGCGTACTCGCGCAGGCCGCGGATTTTTTCATCGATGTCGCTGCGCTCGGACAGAATCATCACGCCCGCCTGTGGCCGCGTATCGTGCAGGCATTGCGCGGCCTTGTAGCCGGCGCCGTCCGGCAGGTCGATGTCGATCATGGCGATGTCGGCGCGCGGGATGTGGGGAATGAAGTCCTCCACGCTGTCGGCCTCGAACACGCGATGGCCATCCCTGATCAATGCCGAGCTGAATTCACGCCGCCCTGCTGCCGTTCTTTCCAGTACCAGAATATTCGCCATGCTTTCGCCTCGCCTGTGTGTTCTTGATGTTGGATGCGCCGGGATTTCGCTGGTGGAAACGTGATCGATCCGGCAATGCGCGAATTATGGAGAGGGTGGTTCCGTGAGGGAAGATGCAGTAAGGAATCGTTAACAATTGTTGACAAAATATTCAGCGAAAAACGATGTCGCGGCAAGATGTTTTTCCGTACGGAAACCTTGACGGGGCGCAGCATCCGGTTCGACGCTTTCCAGTATCATGTCGGTTTTCCGGAAGGAAGATTTCCTGCCGGCATCCGAATCCAACCGCAGCACTCCATCGTACGACACGAGCATTCCATGAGAATCGCCATACTGGAAGACGACCCGGCCGAGGCCGCGCTGGTGCAGCATATCCTGACAGGGGCGGGGCATTCCTGCACGCTGTTTGGCACCGGCACGCAACTCATCGAGGCGCTCGGCAGCCATCGCTTCGACCTGCTGGTGCTGGACTGGATGTTGCCCGACATGACCGGACACGACGTCGTCAACTGGGTGCGCAGCCATCTGAGTGCGCAAGTGCTGGTCTTGTTCCTGAGCAATCGCGCGCTGGAAGAAAACATCGTGCTGGCGCTGATGGCAGGCGGCGACGACTACATGGTCAAGCCGGCGCGCCGGGCCGAATTGCTGGCGCGCGTGCATGCCCTGGCTCGGCGTTTGCCGGCGCCAGAGTCGGCAACCGAGACGAACATCGGCGCAGCGGCGGCCGCAGACAGCATTGAAGTCGGCGCCTACCGTTTCAATCGCATCCTCAAGCAAGCCTCTTTGCACGGCCGCTCGGTCGAGCTCAAGCCCAAGGAATTCGACATCGCCTACGCGTTGTTCCGCAATCTCGGCGGCATCGTTTCGCGCGAACAACTGACTGAAGAAGTATGGGGCCGCGATCTCGTCATGACCTCGCGCACGCTCGACACGCACATGTCCAACGTGCGCAGCAAGCTGGCGCTGAAGCCGGAAAACCAGGTCAAGCTGACCACCATCTACACGCTCGGTTACCGGCTCGATAGTCTCGACGCCGGTGCTGCAGCAGCGGCCTGAGCGCCGCCGCCCTTCCGACTCATTCCGGCACGCAGGGCAGGCGCATGATGAAGCAGGCGCCGCCGTTGATGTTGCTGGCAGCGATGCTGCCGCCGTGATGTTCCACCACCGTCTTGACGAAAGTCAGTCCGAGTCCGGCGCCTGGCTGGGTGCCGCCGGTCGCGCGATAAAAGGGCGTGAACAATTGCGCCAGATCGGCCTCGCTCAGACCGGGGCCGCTGTCGTGGATGGCGCAGACCAGTTGCGGCGTTTCCCCCAGGCGATCGATGGACAGGCGGCATTCCACCAGGGCTTCGCGCGGACCGTACTTGATGGCGTTCGACAGCAGGTTGCACAAGGCGCGCACCAGCATCGCGCGATCGCCCCTGACCCAGCAGGCATCGTCGGCGGCGGAAATCGTTTCAAGGCGCACCTGGCGCTCGTTGGCCAGCGCCCACATTTCATCGGTGGCGTCTGCCAGCAGGGAGCGGAAATCGAGTTCTTCCGGCTGGTAGCTGCGCGATTCGGCGCGCGCCAGCAAGATGAATTCGTCGGCCAGCGACAGTGTGACGTGGACCGATTTCTCGATGCGGCGGAACAGGGTTTCCTGATCGAGCGCGACCTGGCCGCTGCGCTGCAATTCCAGCGTCGCCAGGATCGCCGATTGCGGCGCGCGCATGTCGTGCGAAATGAAGTTGAGGCTTTCGTCGCGCAGGCGCAGCGTCGCCCGCAGCGCCGTCACGTCCGCCAGCGAAATGATCCAGCCAAGCATGCCGCCGTTGGACTGTCGCGACGGCGTGCTGCGGATCATGAACATGCGTCGTTGCGGATCGACTGCTTCGATACCTTCTTCGGAAGGCGCGGGGGCGGTCAGCAGGTTGCGCCACAGCGTACCCTCCAGCGCAGCGGCGGTGGCGTGGAACGGCGCCAGTAGCAGCTGCACGTCCTGGCCGCGCACGGGCGTGATGCCCAGGCTCATGAATAATTCGCGCGCCTTGCGGTTGTACAGCATCACCACGCCGTCGCAGTCGATCACCAGGTTGGCGTCCGGCATGCTGTTGAGGTTGTCGCTGACGAACTGGTGCAGGTCGAGCATGCGCCGCGTGGCGGTGCGCGCGGCGTCGATGCGGCGTTCGAAGAAGTCCCACAGCCGGCGCTCGCCGGGGCGCGCCGGCGTCGCTGCAAAGGGCGCCGAGGTGGCAAGCCGGCCGGTTTCTTCATTGAGATAGCGCAGCGCGACTTCGAGGCGACGCCAGCTCCACAGCGGATAGATCAGCCACAGCAACAGCAACGCCGCCGACGGCGCCAGCCAGACGTCGTATTGCAGCAGCATCGCGCACAGCCCGCCGACCAGCAGCGTCAGCACGCCCGTCAGCGCCAATGCGTAGCGCGGCGACAGATACATGAATCCGATCAGCACCAGCAGCGCCGGCAAGGCCGCGAAGGCGATCCGCGCGGCATGCGGCGCGGGTGAAATGGCGCGGCCGTCCTGCAACGCCGCAAGCATGTTGGCGTGCAGTTCAATGCCCGACATCAGGCCCTGGCGATTGGCCTGCGGCGTCGGGAAGACATCGCCCAGGCCGGAGGCGGCGGCGCCGACCAGCACGTACTTGTCGCGGAAGAAGCGTGCCGGCACCACGCCGCGCAGCACGTCGATGTACGACACGCGGGTGAAATGTCCGGGCGGACCGTAGAAGGGGATGCCGAGCAGGTTGCGGTGGGCGCTTTCCCGCACGGCGCCTTCGCTGCCGGATGGCAGGCGCACCTGATCGTGCGCGCGATCGCCATCTTCCAGCAGTGCCAATGCCAGCGTCTTCCACTCGCGCCCGCCCAGTGTTTCGTACAGCCAGGCGCTGCGCACGATGCCGTCGCTGCTGAAGTTGAGCTGGATGTGGCCGAGTCCGGCTGCGGCCGTGGCGAAGTCCGCGTAAGGCAGCAGCGGCGTCAGTCCGGCTTCGGTGCGGGTGGTCAGGATCGGCAGCACGACATGGCGGTTGCGGCCGATCGCCAGCGCCAGCGCATGGTCGGCGCCGACCGCGCCGGCATCGCCTTCGGTCAGGATCACGTCGAGGGCAATCGCGCGTGGCGCGCCGTTGTTGAGGATGTTGAGCAGTTGCGCGTGGGCGCCGCGCTTCCACGGCCAGCGTCCCAGTTCGGCAATGCTTTTGTCGTCGATGGCGACGATCACGATGTTGTCCGGCGCCGGCCGTTCCAGCGTCGACATCAGGTGGTCGTAGATCTGCCGGTTCGGCACGCGCAGGCTGTCGCCGCCGCCCAGCAAAAATGCCGCCGCCAGCGTCAGGGCGAACAGCACCAGCCATTCATTGCGCAGCGACACGCGGCGCCGCGTGCCGGTCCAGCGCGAGCGGCCCGGTTCGCCGACAGGTGTGGAAATCATGCCCGGTTACTCAGTGGCTCAGTTACCGCGCACCGGCGCATCGCCGGCATTGAGCGAACCGCCGGACCCGGTGGTCCAGCGCCGTTCAACCACGATGCGCTGCGCCGGCGAATACGGACCGCGGTAGCCGTCGGCCTCGATGCTTTGCAGGCGTGCATAGTAGACCCCCGCAGGCGGCAGCGGGAAGGAAGCGTGCGGCTCGGCGGTTTCGGCGTGCAACAGGACGGTTTCAAAACCGGCGCTGGCCGAGACGTCGAACACGAACGTCTGGCCGGCTTCGCCCGACCACGAGAAATTCATGCCGTCCTGCCCCTGGCTGGCCGCGGGCGCCTGTTGCGGCGGCAGCACCAGGCATTGCTTGACGTCGCTCCACGGTCCCTGGTCGGGCTGGCCGCTGCTCATGTCGATGGTGGCGACGCGCCAGAAGAATTGACCTTGCGCCAGATTTTCTTGCGTGTAAGTGGTCGTGTTGATGTGGGTCTTGTCCAGCAGCAGTTGAGTGAATCCGGCATCGGCCGCGATCTGCAGGCGGTAGTGCGCATTGGCGCCGGCTTCGGCCCATTTGAAATGGACCGCCGGCGGCTGGCCGTCGGCCACGCCGCGCAGCTTGGCGCCGGGTTCCTGCTGGAACGGCGCAAACGGACGGGCCTTGAGGCGGAACCGGCTGATGGTTTCCCGGCCTTCCAGGCCGCTGCGGTCGATCGCGGCGGCGCGCACGTAATAGTCGCCGTCCGGCAAGTCGGCAACGCGCGCTTGCGTGCCCTCGTCGGCACTGGCGTCGACGCGCACGTCGGCGACCTGCTGCAAGCCGCCGGCATCGGTCGCGATGCTGACGCGGAACGCCGCGGCGTTTGCCTGGCGCAAGCCGAAGCGCACCGGCAGGCGCTCCTGCACGGCGGTCGCGGCCAGCACCGGCGCGGCCGGCAAGGGCATCGGCGCGGATACCTTGTTGCCGCCGGCGGCGATGGCGCCAAAGCTGGCATGGACCTCGCGCGCCTGCAAAGCATTCCGTGAGGCATTGCGGCGATCTTCCGGCGCGACCTTGACGGTGCCTTCGAGTACCTCGTTGTAGCTGTGTTCGCCGTCGAAGTTGACGCGGAAGCGCGTGCCGCGCACGCCGGCGATGGCCAGCGGGGTTTGCACTTCGTACCGGCTTTTTGCCGCCGAGAACGGCGTCACCTGCGACGTGATGCGGCCCTTGCCGAGTGTCAGCGCAGTACGCGGGCGATCAGTGTATTCCTGGATTTGCAGGGTGCTCAGCTGCAAACTGCTGGCGGGCGGCAGCGCGAAGGTGGTGCCGTCCTGCAGTTGCAGTGTGATGAAGCCGTCGTCGGAGGTGACGATCAGTGCGCCTTCGCCCAGGCTGCCGCCGGTTTTGCTGGCGACCACGTCGCCGTCCTTGCTGATGATGCTGACCTCGCCCTGCGTGGCGACGATGGTCGCGAAGGCCTTGCGCTCGGGCAGCAGGCGCGCCGGGATGGCGATCGAGGCGCCGACCGGAATGGTACGGTCGTTGGCGATGCCGTTGAGCTTGCCGATCACCTTCCAGTTATTGGGATTGCCCGTGAAGCGCTGCGCGATCGAGGACAAGGTTTCGTTGCGCGAGATGCCGTAGACGATGCCGTCGCGCTGTTTGCTGATTTTGCCGCTTGGTCCTGACGCACCGGCGCGCGAGGTCTGCGCGGATGCGGGAATGATCGCGAGCAAAAGCGTCCCGACCAGCACAGCGTTGCTGCTCATTGTTTTTTTCATCGAAAGCGCCACCACGTCGTTGCAGTTTATGTACTTGCCTTGGCTGTGGCGCCGGATCTTTACCCCGTCCCCTGCGCCCGCGGCTGTTGCCGTGCTTGCAACGCCGCCCGCTGATCCGGAGGAGCTGCAAAGTGAGCGATTTTACTCTCATGGCCGCGACGGCTTCTGACGCATCCTGACGGCAGGTTAGCCGCCGTCCTACAGCGGAATCGACGCTTTGCTTACTGCCGCCGGGATCGATAAAGGCGATGATGGATGCCTATGCGCATCGCGACCTTCAACATCAACGGCATCAACGCCCGCCTGCCGGCGCTGCTCGGCTGGCTGGAGGCCGGCGCGCCTGACGTGGTCTGCCTGCAGGAACTCAAGGCGCCGCAGGAGAAGTTCCCGGTCGCGGCGCTGGCCGATGCCGGTTACGGCGCGATCTGGCACGGCCAGAAAAGCTGGAATGGCGTCGCCATCCTGGCGCGCGGGACCGACCCGGTGGAAACGCGCCGGGTGCTGCCGGGGGAAGAGCGCGACAGTCACAGCCGCTACATCGAAGCGGCAGTCGATGGCGTGCTGGTTGGCTGCCTGTATCTGCCCAACGGCAATCCGGCCCCGGGGCCGAAATTCGACTACAAGCTGCGCTGGTTCGATCACCTGATTCGACACGCCGGTGAGTTGTTCGGGGTCGCTGCGCCGGTGGTGCTGGCGGGGGACTACAACGTCATGCCCGCCGAACTTGACGTCTACGCGCCCGAGCGCTGGCTGGACGACGCCTTGTTCCGGCCCGAAGTGCGCGCCGCTTACGCCACGCTGCTGGAACAGGGCTGGTGCGACGCACTGCGGGAAATGCATCCGGACGAAAGGATTTATACGTTCTGGGATTACTGGCGCAACGCCTTCGGCAGGAACGCCGGCCTGCGCATCGACCATCTGTTGCTCAATCCCGCCGCAGCACAAGGGCTGACGGCCGCAGACGTGGACCGCGATGTGCGCGCTGCAGAGAAACCAAGCGACCATGCGCCGGTGTGGATCGAGCTGGACATCTAGCTTGATCCACACCGGCGCCGCTGCGACGCCCCGACATCAGTTCTGCAAGCTCTCGCTATCGGCGCTCTGCGTGCTGAAAAACCGCAGCATCTCGCGCGATGCATCCGGACCGCTGGCGTCGGTGTAAGAACCGCTCGCGTTGCCGCCGGCCCAGGCGTGGCCGGCGCCGTGGATCAGCCAGTGCTCGGCCAGGACGGGGCGGCCGTCGACGTGCAGCGAAGTGCGCGAATAGCGATGGCCGGTGCCGGTCTTCCCCTCTTCCACGACGGTGCTGATCTTTTCCCCGGATGCCGCGGTTTGCTCGAACCTGGCGACGAAATCATCAATCAGGCCGGTGCCGTTGGACGGACTGACGGTGGTATCGCGGTCGCCGTGGAAAACGATGACCGGAATCGCCTCCAGTTTGGCGGAGGCGCCGCCCCGGCGTGCAGACGAGGGAGAGGTGACAGAGGTGCCAGAGGTGCCAGAGGTGCCGCGCATCGCGCCCAACGCCGACGTCAGGTCGCTGGCCGACGCATACGGCAAGCCTGAATGCACGCCGACCGCCTGGTAGAGATCGGGATAAGTGGAGCCCATGATGATGGCCATTGCACCGCCTGCGGACAGGCCGGCGACGAACACCTGCTTGCGGTCGAGACCGTACTGATCGATTACTTCATTGGTGATGCCGGCGATGAGCGAGGGTTCGCCTTGTCCGCGTTGCTGATCCATGGCTTTGAACCAGTTCCAGCATTTCGATGAATTGGCGGAAGACTCCTGTGCCGGATAGACCACCAGGAAACCCTGTTCTTCGGCCAGCGCGTTCATTTGCGTGCCGCGCGCGAAGTCGTCGGGGTCTTGCGTACAGCCGTGCAGCATGACCACCAGCGGCACAGGCCGGCCATCGTAGCCGGACGGGATGTACACCTTGTAGCGGCGGCTGCCTGCCGCATTGGCGTAGGAGCCGGCGACAAACTTGCCGCCGCCCGGCGTGGCGTCGACCGTATCGGCGTGCGGCGCCGGCGCAGCGGCGCCGATGCCGAATCTGGCCAGCATGTCGGCCACGAAGTTGTGCGGCGCCTCCGCTTGGCCCGTGCGCGGGAGTGCGGCGGCCGGTGTCAGACCCGCCGCGGCCAGCGCATCCCGGATGACTTGCGTGGACTTGCCGGCGCTTTCCGACGTGAGACGACGGGTGATTTCCGTCATGCGTGCTTGCAGATTGCCGAACTGAGACATGGATTTCCTTTGAAAAATGACGCTAATGGATCCGTCCCGCCAACGCCGCCTTGACGGCGGCGCTGGCATGGAAGGCGCCGAGGACGGTCACCGAGTCGATGACCGCTGCCGCCAGTTCGGGAGGAACGTCGGCGGCGATGCTGGCCAGTCCGACCACCTGGACCTGCAGTTTTTCTCCGTTGGCCCGGCTGGTTTCGAGCTGCTGGCGCGAAAACGCCTGCAGGCCCAGCACCAGGCTCTTGCGCACGATGGTCTGTTTGACGACATCGGAGTGGACTGCAAGCTGGTTGCGGATGGCGGTGCGGATCAGGTCCGTGCGATTGGTGTAAAACCCTTCCTGCACCAGCAGGTCGATCTGGCCCAGATCGACCACGCCGAGATTGATCGTGACTTTTTCGCTGTCTCCTACGCGTGGCTTAAGTTCTATGACCGACATTGCTGTTCTCCTTTTTTATTAATACAAAGCAATTAAATGTTATTAAATAACGATCTGCGATCTGATTGGAATCCATCTGGAATCCATATGGATGCTATTTGGAGTATATGCTAAATTTCGACAATGGCAAGCCCGGCTTGCAACGGGTGGCGAAAAGCGCCCAAAGGATGGAGTCTTACGCGCGTTATGCAGCTATGCCGCTACGCAGCGGGCCCATGGTGGCGGATACTGTTGCTTCACCGAAGGGCTTGCCAGGCGCCGAACGGGGCCGGCGTCTGGAAGTCTCGACGCTCTCATCGTCGCCGCCATCGCCGCCATCGCCGCCATCGCAACAACAACTTACCGCGTGTTGACATGTCAGGAAAAAACGCTTCTCCGCAGCAGCAGCCGGGCTTCGTGCAAGTGCGCGGCGCCCGCGAACACAATCTGAAAAACGTCGACCTGGATATCCCGCGCGACGCCCTGGTGGTCTTCACCGGCGTCTCCGGCTCGGGAAAATCGTCGCTGGCCTTCGGCACCTTGTATGCCGAAGCGCAACGCCGTTACCTGGAATCCGTGTCTCCCTATGCACGGCGGCTGTTCCATCAGATGCCGGTGCCGGAAGTGACCGAGATCACCGGCTTGCCGCCGGCGGTGGCCTTGCAGCAGCAACGCGGTTCGCCGACCACCCGCTCGTCGGTCGGCAGCGTCACTACGCTGTCGAACTCCTTGCGCATGCTGTATTCGCGCGCCGGCGATTATCCGGCGCGCCAACCGCTGCTGTACGCCGAATCGTTCTCGCCGAATACCCCCGAAGGCGCCTGCCCGCGCTGCCATGGCCTCGGCCGGGTGTATGAAGTCACCGAGCAGTCGATGGTGCCGGACGATACCCTGACCATCCGCGAGCGCGCCATTGCGGCATGGCCGACCGCCTGGCACGGCCAGAACCTGCGCGACATCCTGGTGACGCTGGGCTACGACGTCGATACGCCATGGCGCGAGATGTCGAAAAAAGACCGGCGCTGGATCCTGTTCACCGATGAACAGCCGGTGGTCCCGGTGTACGCCGGGTTCACGCCGGCCGAAGTCCGCCAGGCGCTCAAACGCAAGGAAGACCCGAGCTACCAGGGTACCTTCACCAGTGCGCAGAAGTACGTGATGCAGACCTTCGCCAACACCGAGAGCGCGTCCATGAAGAAGCGCGTGGCGCAGTACATGGTCAGCAACGAATGCCCCTTGTGCAAGGGGAAGCGGCTGCGCCCGGAGTCGTTGTCGGTGACCTTCGCCGGGCACGATATCGCCGATATCTCGCGTTTGTCGCTGCGGCAGCTGGCGGAGATTTTCCGGCCGCTGATTGCCGGGCAAGAAGGGCGGCAAACCGCCGACGCCAGGGTGCATCCGGAAAAGCAGATCGTCAGGCAGCGCATCGCCGCCGACCTGGTCGCGCGTCTGGACGTCCTGCTCGAACTCGGACTGGGTTACCTGACGCTGGAGCGCAGCACGCCGACATTGTCACCGGGCGAGTTGCAGCGGTTGCGGCTGGGGACGCAAGTGCGCTCCAACCTGTTCGGCGTCGTGTACGTGCTCGACGAGCCTTCGGCGGGTTTGCACCCGGCCGATACCGAGGCCTTGCTGCGCGCGCTGGATCGCCTGAAGGCTTCCGGCAATTCGCTGTTCGTGGTGGAGCATGCGCTGGACGTCATTCGCCATGCCGACTGGATCGTCGACGTCGGTCCCGCGGCCGGCGAACAAGGCGGGCATATCCTTTATAGCGGCCCGGCGGCGGGACTGCAAACGGTGACGGCATCGGCAACTGCGCGCTACCTGTTCGCACGCGACCGCATGCCTGCGCGCCGGCCGCGCGTTCCGGATAACCCGGACGACTTCCTCAAACTGCGCCAGGTCACGCGCAACAACCTCGACCGGCTGGATATCGATTTCCCGCTCGGCGTATTGACGAGCGTGACCGGGGTGTCCGGTTCGGGAAAATCCAGTCTGGTCAGCCAGGTGCTGGTTGACCTGGTGACCGCGGCGCTCGGCCAGGCGCTGGAAAAAGAGCCGGAAGAAGACGGCGACGACTATCTTGAAGAGGACGTCTCGCACGGCCGCATCGCCGCCGGACTGGAGCGCATCAGGCGACTCATCCGCGTCGACCAGAAGCCGATCGGCAGGACGCCGCGCTCCAACCTGGCGACTTACACCGGCTTGTTCGACCATGTGCGCCGCCTCTTCGCGGCGACCAGGGCGGCGCGCTCGCGCGGCTACGATGCCGGACATTTCTCCTTCAACGTCGCCAAGGGACGTTGCCCGACCTGCGAAGGAGAAGGCGCCGTGATGGTCGAGCTGTTGTTCCTGCCAAGCGTCTACGCGCCCTGTCCCGATTGCCATGGCGCGCGCTACAACGAGAAGACCCTGGGCGTACGCTACCGCGACCGCAATATCGCCGACGTGCTGGCCATGACGGTGGATGCGGCGGCGGCGTTCTTTGCCGACGAGGAGCCGGTGCGGCGCTCGCTGGGCATGCTGCAGGACGTGGGGCTGGGCTACTTGCGGCTGGGGCAGCCCGCGACCGAACTGTCCGGCGGGGAAGCGCAGCGCATCAAGCTCGCCACGGAATTGCAACGCGCCCGGCGTGGCGACCTGCTGTACGTTCTGGACGAACCGACCACCGGCCTGCATCCGGCCGACGTCGACCGTCTGATCAAGCAACTGCATACGCTGGCCGATGCCGGCAACACCGTCATCGTGGTGGAACACAACATGCGCGTCGTCGCCGCCAGCGATTGGGTGATCGACATCGGACCGGGCGCCGGAGAAGAGGGCGGCAAGGTGGTCGCAAGCGGCACGCCCGCCGAACTTGCACTATCCCGCAGCAGCAGGACGGCGCCGTATCTGCGCCGCTTCCTGGAGGAGCATCGGGACCAGACCGGATGAGTTCATTTCGCCTGGGGAGTGACCGGCGCACGCTGCGTCTTTATTTGCTTGCGTGCGCCCGGATCGAAGCCGGCGCTGTTCTTGAAGATGTTGGGTTTGCGATAGATCGCCAGGATGACGCAGCCCTCGGCGCTGTGCGTTTCGTGCAGCGAATCCTTCTTGCGCCAGACGTAGTCGCCGGCACGGGCAATGCCGTCATGATCTGAAAATGATCCCGCCAGCACATAGCTCTGCTCCAGCTCCGCGTGCTTGTGCATCGGCAGGGTGGTGCCCGGTTGCCAGCGCAGCAGGCAAGTCATTTCGCCGGCTTCCTTGTTTTCGTACAGCACCTTGATTTCCACGCCTTCGAACTGGGATGGTTTCCAGTCCATTTCCTGCGGGCGGACATAGATCGAGCCGCCCGGTGTCGGCAATGGCTGGCCGCTCAGCCGTTCTCCAAAGGACTTGTCGTGTTTCTCGCTCATGCTTGATTTCCTTGGTGGGGTGCGTCTCCGCCTTTGCAGACAGGAGACGCAAGATTCAGATCGCTACTCGTTCGGTTTCATCAGCGACACGCTGACCACGGCGATGAGGCCGAGGCAAGTCAGGTAAGTCGCCAGCATCAGCGGATTACCGTGATTGGCCTTGAGCAGCCAGGTCGCCACCAGCGGCGCCAGCCCACCGCCGATGGCGCCGGAAACCTGCACCGCCAGCGAGATGCCGCTGTAACGCACATGCGGCGGGAACTGCACCGAAAACAGATTTCCCTCCGGGCCGTACAGCAGCGAGTAGATCACGCCGATCGCGATCACCATCGCCAGGTAGATATAGGCCTCGGTGCCGGACGCCAACAGTTTGAAGAACACGAAGCCGAACAGGCAGATGCCGATGGCGCCGAGCGCAAAGATCCTGCGATGCCCGAAGCGGTCGCCGAGTATCCCGGTCATCGGCATGAAGAACAGCGCCACCAGTGCGCCGACGATGATGGCGTTGAGCATCAGGCTCTTGGTCAGGCCGAGTTGCAGGGTGCCGTACGACAGCGCAAAGGTGGCGACGGTGTAGAACCACGTGACCTCGGCCAGGCGCGCGCCGCACACCTTGAGCAGGCTCTTCCAGTGATGCCTGATGACGTACACGACCGGCAGCTTGACTTCCTGGCCGCGCTTCTTCATGTTCTCGAAGTCGGGCGATTCGGCCACCTTGATGCGGATGAACCAGCCGACGATCAGCAGGGCCACACTGGCCACGAAGGGAATGCGCCAGGCCCAGCCCAGCATATCCGCCTCCGGCAGGCGCGCCACGGCAGCCATCGCCAGCGACGACAGGATCAGCCCCGGCGCCACGCCGGTCTGCGGCAGGCTGCCGAAAAATCCCTTCTTGCCTTTCGGCGCATGCTCAACCGCCATCAATACTGCACCGCCCCATTCGCCGCCGACCGCCAGGCCCTGGATGATGCGCATGACCACCAGGATCACCGCGCCCCAATAGCCGATTTGTTCGTAGGTCGGAATCAGGCCGATGATGATGGTCGGTATCCCCATCATCAGCAGCGTGATCAGCAGCATCGATTTGCGTCCGATCTTGTCGCCGAAGTGGCCGAACACGATGCCTCCCAGCGGGCGCGCCAGGAAGCCCACGGTGTACGTGGCGAACGACGCCAGCGTGCCGGTCAACGGATCGAAGGCCGGGAAGAACAGCTTGTTGAAAATCAATGCGGCGGCGGTGCCGTAGATGAAGAAGTCATACCATTCGATGGTGGTGCCCAGCATGCTGGCGATGCCGGCCACCACGTGCTGGCGGCCTTCCTTCTTCTCCTGCGGGACCGCGCGTGCGTCCAGTTCAACGTTTCTTGCGTTTCCTTGCATGTCGTCTCTCCTCTTTTTTGTACCGGCCCGACTGCCCGGCGATGCGGGCGGCTGGCCGGGTTGAATCCGTGTCAGCGGGATGCGTCGTCCTGGCGGCACCAGTAGTCGAAGGTGCCTTTAACGATGGCCGGCTTCAGCAGGTAGTCGTGGGCCTCGGCGGCGAGATGGTCGGGCAGCGGCGTGGTCGGGCCGAACACGCGCGCGCGGATCTGCATGCGCGCCGCGCGTTCAAGGTAGACCGCCAGATAGGTGGCTTCCTCCACGCAGTTGCCGGTGGTCAGCTGGCCATGGCTGGCCAGGATGATCGAGCGGTTGGGGCCCATCGCCTCGGAGATGATCACGCCTTCCTGGTCGGCGATCGGCACGCCCGGCCACTCCGCCAGGAACGCGCAGTCGTTGTGGAACGGCGTCATGTCCATCTGCGACACCACCAGCGGCTGCTTTGCCGCCGCCAGCGCCGAGACGTAGGGAGAGTGGGTGTGGATGATGCTGTGGCAATGCGGCCGCGCCTTGTACACCCAGAGGTGGAAGCGCGTCGCCGGATTGGCCATGCCCTCGCCGGACAGGGTGTTGAGGTCACCGTCGACTTCGATGAAATCTTCCGGCGTGGCTTCGTCGAAACCGAGGCCGAAACGCAGCGTCCAGTAAGCGCCGACCCGCTCGGAGCGCGCGCTGATCTGGCCCGCCAGACCGGCTTCCTGTCCGGTCATCGCCAGGATGCGGGCGGCATACGCCAGCGTCTCGCGCAGCGAGCGATCGCTCTTGCCGAGGTGCTGTTGCATTTCCTGGGTGGCGCGCTGGTCGAAATATTCCTTGCTTCGCAGTTCCATCACTTCTCTCCTCATCTGATTTGGAATGGGAGGAAGTATTGGCGACGGACTTTATTTAATCCATGACGTCGGACGCATACCTGCTATGCGTTTTTTACCGGCTGTTTTGCAGTGCGATCTCAAGAATGAAGTCGACCAGGGCCGTCTTTGCGCGCCCCTTTTTGGTGATGGCGACGATGCGACGCGTCAGGGCGGGACCGGACAGCGGCACGCGCACCAGGCCGTAGTCGTGCAGCAATTCGGCGGAGATGCGGTCGGGCAGCACGCAGCATGCCGAGGTCAGCGAAACCAGCTTGAGCATGGCGTCGACGGTCTCGACCTCGGCAGAAATCTTCGGCGTGAAACCGTGGCGATCGAGCATGCGCCGCAACGCGTAATGCGGCGGGAAGGCCACCAGGGGAATCTCCTGTGCCGCCAGGTCAACCGACGGCTTTTTCGCCAGCGGCGAGCTTGCCTGCACCACCAGCACCATGGTCTCTTCAAACAGCGGCGTGATCTCCACCGCATCGGTGGCGACCGCCGTGTCGTAGACAAAGCCGATCTCGGCCTTGCCCGCTTCGACCAGGTCGACCACCTCCGGCGAACTGCGGCCGACCACGGAAATATTCACCGCCGGCCGCTGGCTCATGAAGCTGGCCACCACGTGACCCATGAAGTAATAGCTCAGCGTATGGATGGTGGCGACCTTGATGCTGCCGGTGGTCCGGCCTTGCTCGTTGCGCAACTGCTTGACAACGTCGTCGATGGCGTCATAGGCGGGACGGGCGGCATCGCGCAAGCGCACGCCGGCTTCGGTGAGCTTGATGCCGCGGCCGTTGCGGTCGAACAGCTGGTTGCCGACTTCGACTTCCAGGCCGGCCAGGGTGCGGCTCAGGCTGGACTGGCTCATGCCGAGCAGATTGGCGGCTTCCGACAGGGTGGGGCAGCGGCAGATTTCGAGGAAGAGGCGGAGTTGATGGTCGGCGTGTTTCATGGCTTGGCTTGGCTGTGGCGGCGGATTTCAGGCGAGGGTGATGAAGCTGCGATTTTGCGACAAGTCGGACGTCTTCGATACCAAATTCTGGAATTCCGCCAGCGGTGGATGATGACAAAGAGAAACAGGCATTGAAATCAACACCTTGCAGCGCCCGATGTGCGGTTTTCCGATTGGCCTGATACTTGCTGATGTTTTGCAGGCCAGACCCGGATCGGCGTCGATTCACTTGCCGGTGCTGACGCCATTTCTATAAATACAACATCAGGAGACAACATGAATCGCTCTGCACGCTTTGCAATGCCCCAGCGGGAAAATCTCGTCACAACATTCTGCCGCATCCTCAAACCGAAACGCTCCCTGGTCGCCCTCGTCGCCTGTTGCCTGGTATCGGGTGCAGCGCTGGCGCAAGGAAAGCCGGTGGTGCAGTTCATCGCCACCGGCGGCACCATCGCCATGAAAATCGATCCCGTGACCAAGGGTGTGGTGCCGGCGATTTCGGGCGACGACCTGATGAAGACCGTGCCGGACGCCGGCAAATTCGCCACCATCGAGGTGAACAATTTCTCCAACATGTCGGCCAACTACGTTGAGCCGAAATGGTGGTCGCGTCTGACCAAGGCGGTCGATGACGCACTGGCCCGGCCGGAGGTGGCGGGCGTGGTCGTATCGCAAGGCACCGACACGATGGAAGAGACGGCCTATTGGCTTGACCTGACGGTCAAGTCCGACAAGCCCGTGGTGCTGATCGGCGCGCAACGCAACGCCTCCGAATCCGACTTCGACGGCCCGCGCAACCTGCTCAACGCCATCCGCATCGCCACCACGGCAGACGCCAAGGGCAAGGGCGTCATGGTAGCGATGAACAACCAGATCAACGCCGCCCGCAGCGTGACCAAGACGCACACCGGCGCGGTGGAAACCTTCAAGTCCGGCGACTTCGGTTTCCTCGGTGAAGTGTGGGATGACAAGGTGGTGTTTTCACGTACGGCGTTGCGTCGCCAGCACATTGATATCGGCCCCGGCGAGATGCCGCGCGTGGAAATCCTGTCGATGTTTGGCGGCGCCGACGGCTCGCTGCTGCGCTACGCAGTCGACCAGGGCGCCAAGGGCATCGTGGTGCAGGCGGTGGGGATGGGGAACATGAACGTTTCCATGTTCGAGGCAGTGAAGTACGCGCTGTCCAAGAACGTCCCGGTGGTGATCTCGACCCGCGTCTATAACGGCCGCACCATGCCGGTGTACGGTTTTCCGGGTGGCGGCAAGACCACATTCGATGCCGGCGCCGTCATGGCGGGCGACCTGAGTCCGCAAAAGGCGCGCCTGCTGCTGATGTTGTTGATGCATCAGGGCAAGACCAGCAAGCAGGAGCTGCAGGCAGCGTTTGAGAATTGAAGCCGGCCGGCATTTGTTGAGTCCGCCGCCGGCTGCGACGCCGGCGGCAGGTATGATTTCAGCGAAATGAAGCGGCCGTGATCAGATGGATGAGCGGCGCTCGGCGGCCATCTGGAAGATGCAGTCGCCGCGTCTGACCATGGCGATGGCGCGTTTGCAGATGACTTCGCCGTCGGCGTCGAAATAAACGGTTTCCGGTTCCCGTTTCGGACTGTCCGGGAAGTGGATCAATGCCGCAGCCTGTCCCTTCTTCACCGAGGCGTCGAGGTCGACCAGCGGCTCGTGCACGCCGTTGTCCATCGCATAGACGTAATGCTTGATCCGGTCGATGCTCATCAGCCGCGCCTGCGCCGGCGGAGCGGAAGGTACCAGCCCGCCGCTCAGCAGTTTGACGAATCCGAGCAGATGCAGGACGCCCTGCATTCCCTGCTTCACCAGCGCAGGGCTGACGCCGCCGCCACCGCCCAGTTCGGTCAGGAAGCAAATGGCGTTCTGACGCCGCGCTGCGGCGGTGATGTTCACCGGGTTCGGTTGATACAGGAACGCACGGGGCAGGCCGAAGGCCTTGAGTAAATCCGTGACGTGCTTCTCTTCTTCCGCATCACGGGGCTCCAGGCCCATCATGTTGGCGCCGTCGTACACCAGCGAGGTTCCGCCGGAATGCAGGTCGATCATGTAGTCCGCGCGCGCCAGCAGTTCATGCTCGATATAGTGCGCGATGATTTGTGTCGGCGTCCCGGTCGGATCGCCGGGGTAAAGACGATTGAGATTGCCGTCGTCCAAGGGCGATGTGCGCATGCCGGCTTCAGCTGCCGGCGCATTGGCCATCGGCAGCAGGATCAGCTGGCCGGACACCATCTCCGCTTCGATCTCGCGGATCATGCGCGACACGATAATCTGCCCTTCATACTCGTCGCCGTGGGTCCCCGCACTGACGATGACAACCGGACCCTTGCCACGCTTGATGGAAGCGATCGGAATGGGTAGCCAGCCATAGGCTGAACGGTGTACCGAATGCGGCAGGCGGAGGTAGCCGATCTGCTTGCCGTCGGCATCGAGGTCGATATCTGATTTGATGGGATTGTTTGCCATGTCTGGGTAACTCTGGGTTGCTGGTGGATCATCGTGAGCTGCCGTGCGGCAGCTCAGTTGGCGAAGGCCTTTTGCATGTTTCCGGTCATGTCATAGTCCGGCCCGACATACTGGTGTGCGAATTTCTGCAGTGTTCCATCGGCGATCATGTCGCCGATGGCTTTGTCCATGGCGTTCTTCAAGGCTGCTGAATTCTTCGGCACCACGGCGGCTCCCAGCGAATACACCAGAGGTTCGCCGACGGTTTTAACGGGCAGCTTGTTGATGCTCTTCATCTTGTAGCCGTTGAAGTAGGAATCGATGGCGGAATCGAGGCGCCCGTTCACCAGGTCGTTGAACAGGAAGCCGCCATTTTCGTAGCCGCGAATCTCGGAATCCATCAGGTTCGCGCGCGCCCAGGTCTCGTTGGCCGTGCCCGCGCTGGCGCCGACGCTCTTGCCTCTCAGCGTGGCCCTGTCGCGGATGCTGGTGTTCTTTTCGTTGACCCAGATGCGAAAATCCTGGACGGTGTAGGGCGCCGTGAAGTCGACGATCTTTTCTCTCTCCGCTGTACGCGCCATGCTGTTGACGACGACGTCATATTTTTTGGCGTTGATGCCTTCAATGAAGTTCTTGAATTTGTCGGCGACGAATTCCACCCTGGCGACGCCTATGCGACGAAAAATCTCGCGCGCTACCGCGACATCGTAGCCGTCAGGCTGGTTCTTGTCGTCGAGATAGCTCCACGGCGGGCTGACCTGGGTATTGGCGACGTAGACCACGCCACGTTGCTGCAAGCGGCTCAGCGACTCATCGCCGGCCGCACAAGCAGGCAGCAGCAAAACGCCGAGGAACAGGCCTGCGGCCATCCGCAACGTGAAGAAGCTAGGTAATGACATGGCGTTTCTCCTGAATGCTGAGTCTTGAGATTCGGTGACTTACGGTTGCTTGAGCGCCTTGTTGATATCGCCCACCATGTCGAAATTGGGGCCGACCCATTTGCGCGCCAGCCGATCGATCGTGCCATCGCCGATCATGTCCTGAATCGCCTTGCTGACCGCATCCCTGAGCGGCTGCTGACCCTTGACCATGGCCGGCGCCGAGAGCTGGTAAATCAGCGGCTGACCGACTTCCTTGATCGGCAGCTTGTTGACGGTGGCATATTTCATCCCGCCGAAATGGGAACTGATGACGGCGTCGATGCGGCCGTTGCCCAGATCATTGAAGACGAAACCGCCGTTGTCGTAAGTGCGGATATCGGATTCCTTCAGGTTGGCGCGTGCCCAGGTTTCATTGCTGGTGCCGGTTGTCACGCCCACTTTCTTGCCCTTGAGATCAGGCTTTTCCTTGATGTCGGTGTTGGCCGACAAGACAAAGATGCGAAAGTCTTCGACACCGTAAGGCGCCGCAAAGTCGACTTGCCTTGCGCGCTCGGGAGTGGGCGTCAGGTCATTCATGACCATGTCGTACTTGCCCGCTTTCAGACCTTCGACGAAGTTCTTGAAAGAGTCGGCGACAAATACCAGCCTGGCAACGCCAATGCGGCGTGCGACTTCCTTGGCGACTTCCACGTCGTAACCTGCGGGTTGCAGCTTGTCGTCGATCAGGCTCCACGGCGGGCTGCTCTGCGTGTTGGCGATGCGGATCACACCGTTGGCGCGTGCGTGCGCGAGGATATCGGCGGGGATGTTCTGGGCGGTGACCAGACCGGCGACACCGGTAAGGACGGCGATGCTCATACAGGCAGTGACGAAATTGCGTAGCTTCATGAAACTCTCCCTTGTTTTAATACGAATGGCGAATAATCCATGGAGCCCATTTTGCAAGCACAGGCAGCTTGCCACAATCGGTGCGGCTTACTTACTTGATAAGCCCTGCTTATAGGAATGGGTGGTGAAAAAGGGATTTTTTTGCACCGCCGCACCAGCAGCGGGCAAAGAAAACGGGCGGTGATCGCGCGATCGCACCGGTCGATTTCATAGAGGACAGTCTAAAAAATGAACTGGCCCGGAGCGTTCATTGCGGTGGATTTGCACGTGTTTTGTGCGCGCTGCACAAATTAGGGCGACATGGACGTTCAGGTAATTCCGGGCCGCTGATGCAGCAACTGACGCAATGAATTCAGGTCCGATTCCATCTGAATCCGCATCACCCGCAGCAATTCCTTGGCATTCTCCGAGAGCGGGATGCCGGGGCGGAATACCAGCAGCGCAGTGAAACTGACCGGGATCTCCATCGGTTTGAGCTTGAGTCCGCGCGTGACGTAGTCCAGCGCCAGGATGGGATGCGCCATGCCCATGCCGACGCCGCGCAGGGCGAATTCACAGACGGAATTGGAATACGGCGTCTCGAGAACCGGGCGCAGCACCTTGCCCTCCAGAATCAAGGCCTGCTCCAAGCGGCGCCGGCTGGCATCCTCCGGGTTGAGCGCGATGAAAGCATGTTCCAGCAAATCGTCAGAGGTGATCAGGGCCTTGTTGGCCAAGGGATGCCTGTCGTGCATGACGATGACGCCGGGCACGCTCATGAACTGGGAATGCTCCAGGCCCGCTACCGACAACTCGTCGGCCATCAAGCCGAAATCCAGTTGTCCTGCAGTCACCTGCTGATGTACTTCCTTTGAGCTCATGATCTGGAATGACAACTGGATGCGCCGTTGTTCCAGTCCGAACGAGGCAACCGCGCGCGGCATGAAGCCGATGCCAAGCGCGGGGAAGGACGCAATGGAAAGACGTCCCAGGCCGAATGAGCGCAAGCTGCGGATGCGATGTTCGATCATCTCGAAACCGGCGAAGCAGCGATCCACCTCTTCAATCAGCGCCAGCGCCTCCTGCGTGGGCACCAGGCGTCCGCGCGTGCGCTCGAAGAGGCGCAATTCCGAGGTGGTTTCCAGCTTGCGTATGGATTGACTGACGGCCGGTTGCGAGACGTTCAACAACGCGGCGGCCTTGCTGGTTGTCCCCGCTCTCATTACCGCGCGGAAAACCTGAATGTCTCGCATGTCCATGTATAAGCGTCACTTATAGAGTTAATCATCGGCGCTGTTGAGCGGGACCGGTACTTGGCCGATACTCAAATCGTCCTTTTTTACCTTATCAAATTATTCGTATGAACACGACCAAAGAATATCAGGAACCATTCGGCAGTCTGTCGCCGTCGGTGATGCGCGCCTCCACTGTTGTTTTCGACTCCCTCGACGACTTCGTCAAGCGCAAGAAGCGCCAGCCCGACGGCTTCAGCTACGGCGTGACCGGTACGCCGACGGCGCGTCTGCTGGAGCAGCGCATCGCCGAACTCGAAGGCGGGAAGCATTGCGTGATCGCCCCGTCAGGCGCCGCCGCATTGATGACCACGGTGATGGGGTTTGTCCGTGGCGGCGATCATGTGCTGGTGTCTGCAGCTTGCTATGGATCGCTCAAGACCTTCGCCGAAAAATGGCTGGCGCGCATGGGGGTGGAGGTGGAGCTGTACCAGCCTGCAATCGGCGTGGAGATCGCCTCGCTCCTGAAGTCCAACACCCGATTGATCTGCATGGAGTCGCCGGGCACCGTGACGATGGAGATGCAAGATGTTCCGGGCATCGTAAGCGCCGCCAGGAAACATGGCGTGCTGACCATGATGGACAACACCTGGGCCAGCCCCCTGGGATTTCGTCCGCTCGAACATGGCGTGGATTTCAGCATCGAGGCGGCCACCAAGTTCTTCGGCGGCCACTCCGATGTGCTGATGGGCAGCATCAGCATGAACAGCTTCGAGCACTATGAAGTAGTGCGCGAGACCCAAAGCATTCTCGGCCAGCAGGTCAGCCCCGACGACTGCTTCCTGGTGCTGCGCGGACTGGAGACCCTGAAGCTGCGCGTCGAAACGCAAAGCGCCTCCACCCTCAAGGTCGCTCGCTACATGGAGGCGCATCCGCTGGTGGATCGCGTCTTGTATCCGCCGCTCGAATCCGATCCCGGCCATGCGTTGTGGAAGCGCGACTTCAAGACCAACGGCTGTTTGTTTTCAGTCGTTCTCAAACCGGCAGCAGAGCAGGCTTTCCACGACTTCTTCGATTCCCTTCGCCACTTCGTGATCGGTGCCAGCTGGGGCGGCGTGCATAGCCTGGTGGCGTACTATCCCGCATCCCTACAGGCAAACCGGCCTTTTCCGGCCACCGATCAACCGGTCGTGCGACTGTCGATCGGACTGGAAGACAGCGATTTTCTGATTGCCGATCTTGATCAGGCGCTGGCGGCTTTCGGCGCAACGCGTTCTGCGGGCTGACGTATTTTTAACGGTGTGCGGCGACTGTCCCGGTCGCCGACACGCCAGGGGGAGAACATGGTTGATCTTTTTTTGAGGGCATTGCCGTTATTGGAAAAGGCTGTCCTGGTAACACTGGGGCTGGGCCTCAGTTCCTTTGTACTTGGTTCGATACTGGGCATGCTGATTGCACTGGCGCGCATCGCTCCGTTCAAGCCCTTGCGCTGGCTGGCATTTTCTTACGTCTCCGTATTTCGCGGAACGCCGTTGTTGATTCAGATCCTGCTGATCTATTTCGGGCTGCCGAACTATGGCATCACCATCGATCCTATTCCGGCCGCGTTGCTGGCGCTGACCTTGTTCTCGGCGGCGTATCTCAGCGAAAATTTCCGTTCGGGGATCAACGCCGTCGACAAAGGACAATGGGAAGCGGCCTGGGCCATGGGCCTGGGATATCGGAAGACATTGACCCGCATCATCCTGCCTCAGGGATTGCGTATCGCGATTCCTCCGGTGGGCAGCCGTCTCATTGCCCTGATGAAGGATACCTCGCTGGCATCGACGGTGACGGTGGTTGAGCTGACGCGCGTCGCCGACCAGATGGGTGCAACCACCTTCCGCTACATGGACATGTTCATCATCGTCGGGACCATCTACTGGATCATCAATCAGGTACTAACCATCCTGCAAACCTGGCTGGAAGAAAAACTGTCGAGGCGCTATCAATGAACAAGATTTCCCAATGTACGGTCCGTGTGCGCGGATTGGCCAAAGCCTTTGGCGCCAATAAGGTGCTGCGCAATGTCGACCTGGTGGTGAACAAAGGTGAGGTCGTCGTCATCATGGGACCGTCGGGTTCTGGCAAGACGACGCTTATCCGTTCCCTCAACCTGTTGGAAATGCCGGACCAGGGCAGCGTCGAAATCTGCGGCATTGAGCTCAGCGATCCTGCCGCCAAGCCGGCCGGAGAAGTCCGCAGGAAGACGTTCCAGATCAGGCAGAAGACGGCGATGGTGTTCCAATCCTTCAACCTGTTCCCGCACATGACGGCGTTGCAAAACGTGATTGAAGGACTGATCTCGGTCAAGGGCGTCGCCAAGGACGTGGCACGGGAGCGCGGCATGCTCTTGTTGGAAAAGGTGGGCTTGTCGGAAAAGGCGGATGCCTATCCGGGCAAGCTGTCGGGCGGACAAAAGCAGCGCGTGGCAATTGCCAGGGCGCTGGCGATGGATCCGGAAGTCATCCTGTTCGATGAGCCGACTTCCGCGCTGGATCCGGAACTGCGCGACGACGTGCTGGGAGTGATGCGCGACCTGGCCAACGAAGGCATGACCATGCTTGTCGTCACGCATGAAACGCGGTTTGCCCGCGACGTCGCCGATCGCATCGTCTTCATGGAGGGGGGATATGTGATCGAAGACACCAGGCCGGCGCATTTTTTCGGCCCCACCGTGAGTGACCGCTGCAAGCAGTTTCTGGGACGGCTCCACGAATGATCCTGGTTTGCTGCACGCCATACTCTTGAACTAATTGCATGGCATTGTCGTGTTCCCCCGGCTGCTGATGCGGCCGGGGCGGCCGTCAATTCGGACCGGCTATTTCTTCCTGATCGTCGACAACTGCTCTTTCGGTATCGCTGCGTAGTCGGCCGGATTCGGTGAGTTGGTGATCTTGGCGATGGCCGCCTGTGTTTCGGGGCTCATCGGCCAGTTCAGGTTTTGTCCATGGGGCAGCGCCGGAGACTGGAACCACTTCGCGTAGATCTTGTTGATGTCGCCGGACTTGAAGATATTGCTGATGCTCATGTCGACGATTTGTTTGAATGCAGGATCGTTCTTGCGATAAATCAAGCCGAACGGTTCAACCGACAGCGCCTCTTTTCCCACCACCAGTTCGCTGCTGATCTTGCTCCCGCCCGCCAGGGATGCCAATACGATATCGTCGTTGATGAATGCCGCGGCCCGGCCGGTTTCCACCAGCAACATTCCTTCCGCCGTATCGCGCGAGGCGATGATGTCGATACCCAGTTTCTGCTCGTCATTGAGTGTACTGACCATCTTGATGTGGGTTGTTCCACTATTGATGGCCAGCTTCTTTCCCCGCAAATCCCCCAGCGCGTTTATATTGCCGCTGCGCTTGCTCAGGATGCGGGAGCCGCTTACATAGTAGGTCGGCGAAAATTCCACGATGTTCTGACGCTCTGCGGTGTTGGTGGTGTTGCCGCATTCGATATCAACGGTGCCGTTCTGGATCAACGGAATGCGGCTGGAGGAAGTCACCGGCAACATGGAAATATTCAATTGCGACATGCCCAGCTTGCGTTGAATATTCTTGGCGATGGCAAGGCACAGGTCTACCGCGTAGCCTTCGTAACTTTGCTTGTCATTCAGGTAAGAAAATGGTTTGGTCGAATCGCGCACGCCAAGCACCAGAACGCCTTTTTCCTTGATCTTCTTCAATGTTCCGGTCAATTCTTCATCCTGAGCGGCGTGGGCAATGTGTACTACCTGGCTGCTCATGAGGCAGAGCGCCATGACGATTTTCTTCATTTTCTTTTCCCTTGAGATTTCAACGACTACTTTGCAAAGATGTAGTCCATATTGGCGAACGACTTGAACTCAAGCGCATTGCCGGACGGATCCAGGAAAAACATCGTGGCCTGTTCGCCCACTTCGCCCTTGAAGCGGATGTACGGTTCGATGATGAATTTGATATTGGCAGCCTTCAATTTTTCCGCCAGGGCTTCCCATTCAGACAGTTCCAGGATCGCGCCGAAATGACGCGATGGCACGTCATGGTCGTCCACCGAATTGCTCACGCTGAAGCCGGTCTCTTCCGGCGCCAGATGCGCCACCAGCTGGTGACCGTAAAAATTGAAATCCACCCATTTGTCCGAACTGCGACCTTCCGGGCAGCCCAGTAAATCGCCATAGAAAGCGCGTGCTTCGGCAATGTCTTTGACGGGAAAAGCCAAATGGAACAACGACGTCGATGTCATCTTCGATCCTCCTGTTGATATCGGTTAATGTCGCCCGGTAATGCGCGGACGACGGCAGATAAAGCGCATGACCCTGTGAGTGAAAAGGGATTGAATCAGTCTAAATACATAAATTTATAATGTAAAATTCTGTATTTTCGTCTTTCATATTCATATTTTTCATAAGCATGATTCGCTATCTGAAGACATTCATCGCCGCCGCGCGGCTCGGTTCGTTCTCGACCGCAGGCGCCAGGCTCGGTTTGACGCAGTCGGCTGTGAGCATGCAAATCAGGCGGCTTGAAGATGAATTGAACTGCGAGCTTTTCACTCGCGTGGGAAAGACGGTCGCTGTCAGCGAGCACGGCAAGCAGTTGCTCGTCACAGCAGATGAAATCGTGCGGCTCTTCGAATCCATGAAGGGACAGACGGAGATCGCGGCGACGCGGGGGAAAATCGATATCGGTGCGATCTCCACCGTCCAGCTCGGATTGCTTCCTGCGGTGCTCGCCGATTTCTGCAAGGAGCTGCCGCTGGTCGAAGTGAACGTAGTGCCGGGGACCTCCGTGCAACTGATGTCGCAGATCGACAGCAACGACTTGTCGCTGGCGGTCATGATCCGGCCCAACCTGAAAATGACCAAGGGCTTGAAATGGACGACCATGTTGCGCGAAACGTATGTCGTCATCGCTCCCACGTCTGCGCGTGAGACATCGATCAAGGCCTTGCTGGAGTCGTATCCATTCTTGCGCTACAGCCGCAGGTCATACGGCGGACAGCTGGTCGACCGCTATCTGAAGCGCACCCGCTTGCAGGTGAATGACACGATGGAGCTGGATGAGCCGATGGTCATTATCGAAATGGTGAGAAAAGGACTGGGCGTGGCGATCATCCCCTATGACCTGGCTGCCGGCGCTTCCATCCGGAAGGTTCGCGTCTTGCCGTTGGAAGGGGAGGGGTTCTTCAGGGAGATCGGTGTTTTGCAGCGCGTTACGCCGACACCAAGCGTCGTGGTGTCCACGCTGATGGAGTGTATTTCTCGCGCGGCAGAAGCAAAGGAAGAGAGCAGCATGCAAACGTTGAAGGCCGATATCGGCAAAGGGATGCGTTAATAATGCCTCGCACGTCGCTTGCAAAAATAGGATAGCGTACGGAGTCTAATAAATTGTGCGAGGAAAAAATGGATCAAAAATTAGTCATCGTCGCCACGCTGACGGCCAAGCCGGGCCACGGCGCCACGTTGAAAGCCGCGTTGGAGAAAGTGGTGCCGCCAAGCCGGGCCGAGGCCGGATGCCATCGCTATGATTTGCACGCCGACAACGAGAATCCCGATTCCTTTGTCATGCTGGAAGAATGGCGCGACGCGGCTGCGCTGACAGAGCATGAATCGACGTCGCACTTCCAGGCGCTTGTCGCGGCGGTCGGGGAGATTGCCGGGATCCATATCCGCAAGCTGACCCGGATCGCCTGAAGAAGAATGAAGTGGATTGATCGGAAACGAGCCGCGCAGAACGCAGAACGCAGCTCGTTTCCGAAAGCCTTGGTCAGCTCAGCTCAGCGCCGTTCCTGAATCACCTTCCAGCCGTTTCCCGACGGATCGCGGAAGCCTGCATCGACCGTACCGTAACGCTCTACGGGCTCCTGGGTGATTTCCACGCCTTTCGCTTTCATCTGCGCACAGGCATCCCGGCAATCGCGCACGCTCAGCACCAGCGGCGGCATCGCGCCTTTGGCCACCATCGCTTTCAGCGTCTGCGCCGTCGCGGCATCGTGCATCGGCGGCCCCGGGGTAAACAGGCCCAGCTGAAAACCCGGTTGGTCCGGATGCTGCACGGTCAGCCAGCGATAATCGCCGTTCTTGACGTCGGTATGAACACCGAAGCCGAGCTTGTCCACGTAAAACGCCAGCGCTTCATCCTGGTCCCGCACGTACAGACCCGTTACTTGTACACCATCACTCATTGTCGACCTCCTTTGATTGGGTCTCCTTTATACCGTCGGCCGACTGGCGCCGCTTCTCCAAAACTGAGGTCTTGAGATCGGGACGGTGGGCGGCGCTGACGATGCAGGCAGGAACGCTGCTCAGTCCTTGTGCGGCGAGTCGCGCCTGCCGGCGCACCTCGCCGGGTTTCTCTCCGGTGATTTCGCGGAAAATGCGCCCGAACGTGCCCAAGCTGCGCCAACCTGTCTGGAACGCGATTTCCGTAATCGGGAGTTCGCTGTCGCGCAGCAAGGCGACTGCCCGCTCGATGCGCCGGGTCAGCAAATAGCGATGCGGCGGGGTGCCGAAGGCTTCCTTGAAGGCGCGTGCGAAATGCGCTTCGGATACGTGGCTGACCCCGGCCAGACGTTCGACCGGCCAGTCTTCGTGCGAGGCGGCGTCCATGCGGTCCTTGGCGCGAAGCAGGCGGCGCAGTAACTCAGGGCTCTGGCTGACGGGCTCGTTGCTCATTATTTTGTCGGGATTTCTTCTGCATACGCATATACTTTATCGAGGATAAGACGTTTCCCCCGGTTTGAGCGCGGGCGCTGCTCCGAACGATTTCCATGCCTGTCAAAGACTTGTCAGCAAGACATGGGAAGATGGCGCAGTGAAATCAGCGCCGGTCCGACGCCGGTTCCCTCATTTTCCCCTATCTTACTGAGCTGAGTACCGCATGCCAAGCAGACCATCCCCGGAACAACGACGCGAGCTGGGGACATTTCTCAGCAGCCGGCGCGCGCGCCTCCAGCCTGACGAATATGGTTTGCCCAAAGGTCCGCGCCGCACGCCGGGATTACGCCGTGAAGAAGTGGCGGTGCTGGCCGGCGTCAGCGTCAGCTGGTACACCTGGCTGGAGCAGGGCCGTGAGATCCAGCCGTCGGCAGATGCGCTGCGAAGAATTTCGCAAGTCCTCAAGCTCGACCAGATCGAGTCCAGCCATTTGTTCGCGCTCTCTTCGCGGGAAGCACCCGCAGCCGCCACCGGCGGGCGTGTCAGCGACGGCCTGGAAATGCTGGTGCGCGCGATCCATGTGCCGGCGTATGTGCGCAATACCCGTTTGGATATCCTCGCATGGAATGATCCGATCGCCGACTTGTTCGTCGATTACGGCCTGTTGCAACCCCACGAGCGCAACACGCTGCGGCTGCTTTTCCTCTATCCGCCGTATCGCACGCAAATCCTTGACTGGGAGCAGATGTCGCGCGGCATGATCTCGGCATTTCGCGCCGCCCGCGGCCAGGCGCAGGACAAGGCGCCGTTCGACAGCCTGATCGCCGAGCTCAACGAACTGAGCCCGGAGTTCCGGGCATGGTGGCAGGACACCGAAGTGAAGGGATTCGACGAAGGCACCAAGCAGATGCGGCTGCCTTCGGGCCAGATCACCGCCTTCACCTATGTCGCGCTGACACCCGCCGGCCGGCCGGACCTGTCGCTGGTCACCTACATTCCCACACCGCCGGCGCCTGCCAGTGAGTACGACTCATAGGATAACAACACGCCTTCTTGAGGTTGTCGCGATTGCCTAAAGTGACGTCAGAGCAGTTCTTGAACACTGCTTTTTCATCTCACGGAGGCAACACATGTCGCAACTCAACACCAACCTCAACCCCGCTGCCAACGCAGTCTCCCGCAATCCGGCTACCGGCGAGCTGATCGCCACCTACGCGTTCCAGACCCCGGCCGAGGTGGAACGCCTGCTTGACGATAACACCGCCGCCTATCGCATGTGGCGCGCAACCCCGATGGGTGAGCGCGTTGCGACCTATCGCCGCCTTGCCGAAGCACTGCGTCATAACGCCGAAAACCTGGCGGCCACGATCACCGCCGAAATGGGCAAGACGATTGCCGCCGCCCGCGCCGAAGTCGCAAAATGCGCCGCCACCATCGACTGGATTGCCGAGCACGGTCCGGGCATCCTGGCGGACGAGCCGGTCGCCGTGGGCGGCAACGACCAGGTGCATGTTTCTTACCTGCCGATCGGCAGCATCCTGGCCGTCATGCCATGGAATTTTCCGCTGTGGCAGGTCGTGCGCGCCTCCGGTCCGATCATGTTGTCCGGCAACGGCTTCATCCTCAAGCACGCGCCCAATGTGATGGGATCTGCATACGCGCTGCAACGCATGTATGAAAGCGCCGGCTTCCCCGCAGGCTTGTTCGCCAACCTGAATGCCGACAACGACACCGTGGCCCACGTGATCGACGATCCGCGTGTTGCCGCCGTCACTCTTACCGGTAGCATGCGCGCCGGCGCCGCAGTCGCCGCGCTGGCCGGCAAGGCGCTCAAGAAGAGCCTGCTGGAACTCGGCGGAGCCGACGCCTTCATCGTGCTGGCCGACGCCAACATCGACCTGGCGGTAACAGCCGCGATCGAAGCGCGTTTCCAGAACGCCGGCCAGGTTTGTCTGGCGGCCAAGCGCTTCATCCTCGAGAAATCCATCGCCGCCGAGTTCACCCGGAAATTCGTCGCCGCCGCCAGCCAACTGAAGGCAGGCGATCCGCTTGATCCGACCTCCACCATGGGCCCGATGGCGCGCAACGACTTGCGCGACGAACTGCACAATCAGGTCGAACGCTCGCTCGCTGCCGGCGCCACGCTGCTGCTCGGCGGTCGCAAGATGGACGGCCCCGGCAATTTCTATGCGCCGACGGTGCTGGCTGACGTCAGTCCTGGCATGGCGGTGTTCGACGAAGAGACCTTCGGCCCGGTCGCCGCCATCACGGTCGCGGAAGATGCCGAGCATGCCATCGAGCTGGCCAACACCAGCGACTACGGCCTGGGCGGAAGCCTGTGGACCAACGATGTGGTTCGCGCCCAGCGCATCGCCCGTCGGCTGGAGACCGGGGGCGTCTTCATCAACGGCTTTTCGGCATCGAATCCGCGAATTCCGGTCGGCGGCGTTAAGAAGAGCGGCTATGGCCGCGAGTTGTCGCATTTTGGCTTGCGCGAATTCACCAACGCGCAGGCGGTCTGGGCCAAGACCGTCGCCTGAACCAGATCCCGTCCTTTTAGTTTTTTAACCTTGCAATTCCCTATCTTTTTATTTATCAGGAGTATGAAAATGAACATCATCACCCGCATCGCTTCCGCCTTCACTCTCGCTTTGACGGCGGGCCTCAACAATCCCGCCATGGCCGAGCCGGTCAAGAACATCGTCCTGGTCCATGGATTTTTTGCCGATGGCTCGGGCTGGCAAGGCGTGGCGAAGATACTCACGCGCGACGGCTATAACGTTGCCGTCGTACAGGAACCGGAAACCTCGTTCGCAGAAGACGTGAAAGTCACCACGCGGGCTATCGATACTTTCGACGGCAAAAGCATCCTGGTCGGCCATAGCTATGGCGGCATGGTGATCACCGAGGCAGGCGTCAATCCCAAGGTCGCAGGCCTGGTCTACGTCTCCGCCTTCCAGCCGGACGCCGGCGAGAGCCTGCTGAATCTGGTCAAGAAAATGCCGCCGCCAAGCGAATCCATCAAGGCCACCGCCGACGGCTACCTCTACGTCGATCAGGCGCTGTTCCACGCCGATTTCGCGGCGGACCTGCCGGCTGCCGATGCCAGATTCATGGCGATGTCGCAAGTGATGCCCACGGTCCAGACAGCAGGCGCTCCCGCCACGCAAATCGCCTGGAAGACCAAGCCGAGCTGGGCCGTAATCACGACCGCCGACCGCACCGTCAATCCCGAACTGCAACGCTTCATGGCGGCGCGCGCCGGCAGCGAGGTGGTCGAGATCAATGGCAGCCATGTTGCGTTCATTGCACATCCTGAAGCAGTGGCGAAAGTGATTGAACAAGCTGCCGTCGCAGCGGCCAAGGAATAGTGGCCTTGCATTTGTCGGGCTTGTAAAGAGCGACGCATCGACACGTCCGGCCGGCGTTGTGAAAGATACGACCTGAAGACGCACCGAAGCCCCCGGATCTTGCAATTTAAGATTTGGGGGCAGATTTTTTTTGCCGTTGTCAGCGCGTTGTCAAAAAAAGAGGCGCGTTATCATCAATAATCTGTCACGTTCCATCTTGACTGCGTCGAGCAGTCTCGATTTCTATCTTGAAAACACAGCTGCCAGATTGGGTTAAATGAATGTTCACGAAACACTTCGAAGTAGATCCTGCTCATATCGATTTTCAAGGCGTGGTTGACGGGCTCTATTACCCGTTTTATATGGAGTGGACCCGCCATGCATTCATGAAGGAAGGGCTGGGAATAGATATCGAAGAGGAATTCAAGCAAGGAAAGCTGTATATGGTGCTTGAATACTCTTTGCGCTTTCGTAAAAGCTTGAAGAGCGGAGATAAAGTTGAGGTTACTTGTGAGCTGCAAAGGAATGAAAAGCGCAATCGCGTCAATTTTTTCCAGCAGATCAAGGTTGACGGCGTGCCTTTTGCAGATGCTACGTTCGTCGCGACCTGCTTCGTGAACGGTCGGCCGTCCATGCCCGATGCGGTGGCGGATGCGTTGGCGAAAATGGAAACGGAGTGAGTGGCGACGCTGGAGCATGATCTGTTGATTCGCGTGCACAATGACGAGCTCCAGTTATCCGTCTCCAACGTCTTGCGAACGCGTCCGTCACGCTCGTGCGACCCCTCATGCGGCGTCAGCTTCTGGCCGATAGCACGCGAGTAACTCCAAACGCATCAATGTCTCTCCACGAAATCACGTAAAGCATCGTCACTGATCGAAAGTACCTCGAACAATCCCAGCGCTCGCAGCGCGGGCAAGGAGTCGAGGAGGTCACGTTCGGCAGCTGCTCGCTGCGCAGGTTCAGCCGCCGGATCGCACCATACCTTGGCGTTGACCAGAAAAGCCCCGACGGTACCCTTGCGGATGACGGTGCCATCTGAAAATTGGAATTTATTCTGGTGATCGGGTAACAGGTCTTCGGCTCTCATCGGAACTCCTCAAGTAGTGGGAATGGGATCATCGTACGCGGTGATAAATGACCAATGTGCGGTATAAAGGACATTCAATAGTCTTTCAAGGCCACAATGGCACCCACTTTGATACCGCTCGAGCAGGCTTCTTCCGCCGGAGAGCCGCTCCTATTGGCCGTGGCGCAGCAGTCTGGAACGGTGCGCATGACCCGTCGCCATCGCCATGCGCGCGGACAATTGCTGGGTGCAGCACAAGGGCTGCTATCGGTCGATGCGGGTAACAGCCGCTGGGTAGTGCCCGCTACGCACGCAGTCTGGATACCGCCGGACGTGCCACACGGGCTGCGCTCGCACGGGCCGTTTGCTGGTTGGAGCGTTTATGTAGCGGCGCCCGCTTGCGCAGAACTACCCGACGAGCCCTGCATCCTGGTAGTTTCCGGCCTGTTACGCGAAGCTGTGGCGCGAGCTGCATCATGGAAGGACAAAACGCTGAACCTGAACGCGGCGCAGTTGCGACTGGCCGGTGTGATCCTCGACGAGATTCGCATGTTGCCGCATGAGGCGCTGGGTTTGCCCATGCCGCAGGACGCCCGGCTGCTGAAGATTGCGCGCGCACTATCAGATCGTCCCGATGACGAACGCCGGATGGAAGAATGGGCCAACTGGGCCGGTATCGCGCCACGTACGCTGACACGTCGTTTCACGGCAGAGACGGGATTCAGTTTCACGGAATGGCGCCAGCGCGTGCGTCTGCTGCGAGCACTGGAACTGCTGGCAGCCGGCAAGCCGGTGACGACGATTGCGCTGGACTTGGGCTATGACAACGTGAGTGCCTTTATTGCCTTGTTCCGACGCACTTTCGGTGTCACGCCGGGACGCTACGATTCGTTGACGCGTTGAATATCGTGCGGCTGTTAGCGACAAGAGGCCATGTTTGACGAGCGGGGCATTCTTTCAAATTCAACGTCTGCTACTGGCCGTTAGCCGACCTGCCAATCGTAAGTTTCACCTTCATCGCCTACGATTTCTGCCCCCAATGCGGCAGCGAGCTTAGTCGCCGCGATATGTGCCGGGTCGCTTCCCAACTCTATGTTCGCGGTAGCTCTAAATGAAACCTGACCGCGCACGAAATGAAAGCATGTCACCCATTGTCCTGACTCTAAAAGAATCTCCGCGGCGGCGGCATGGTTGGCAATGGAAATGACTTCCCCAGTTGAAGGATTCACTGCGGACGAATCGCTATTAGCAAGCCTCACGCAATCCAACTGAATCACTGCAGTCTTCCACTCAGCAATGGTCAGTTCGTGCGATTTTCGTTCGATGTGAAGTTCGTAAGCCATTTCTCTTCTTTATCTGAATTATTAATTATTGGGCAACTGGTAGTCGCATCTCATGTAGTCCGCTTCTGGCCATTGCAGACCTGGAGGTGCAGCAACGAAGACAGAATATTCCAGTCGCGGAATCTACAGACTGTCCAATGTCCTTTTCCGCAGCGATGACACCAGCTTACTTCACACGGTAAAAAATCACTCCGCCATGATGGAGTTCGTCATTGCTGACGAAGGTGCCGTCGGCCGTGAATCCGGTGTCGTCCCAGTAGTCAATATGGCTGCCTTTTATCTCATACCGACCTTGATACATGCTCTTCTTGGCGCCGCGCGCTTCGTCATAGCGACCGTTCGACAGCAGTTCCTGGCGAATGCGGCCGTCTTTGGTGACCCACATGCCGATGTAGGGATGTTTTTTCATCGTGGTTCCGTAGTCTGTTCTGTTAATGATTGATGGGTCAGCGATCGACGCCGCATGCACAACTGTGATGCACGCAGCGCCGATCAGAGTGAGAGTGAGCCGGACAGGAGTCCTGCTAGCCATGCTTCACTTCCTGTCGATGAGCGTGGCATTGCCGAAGATCAGCTGCTGCGCCATCGGGCGTCCGATAAAGCGCTCGGGGAAGATCGGCGCCGGTGTGCTGGCTTGGTTCAGGCGAGCCAGTTGATCCTCGTTCAGAGTCACTTCCAATGCACCCAGGTTGTCTTCCGCCTGGCGGAGCGTACGCGCACCGATGATCGGGGAGACGACTGCCGGATTGGTCAGCGTCCAGGCAATCGCGACTTGTGAACGAGAGACACCCAGTTCCCCGGCGACGACGCCGACCACATCGGCAATATCCAGCGAGCGCTGGTTCAGGTGGCCAGTCGATGCGATCACACCCTTGCGGCTGGTGGCGACATCCGCTTCGTTTTCATCGGAGAGATCGGCGCGGCCGTACTTGCCGGTCAGGATACCGCCGCCCAGCGGAGACCAGGGCAGTACGCCAAGTCCCAGGGCCCGCGCCATGGGAAGAAGCTCGTGCTCCACGGTTCTTTCGACCAGGCTGTACTCGATCTGCAGTGCAACCAACGGCGACCAGCCGCGCAGGTCCGCGAGAGTTTGCAGTTCCGCCACGCGCCAGGCCGGCGTATTGCAGATGCCCAGATAGAGGATTTTTCCCGCCCGCACCAGATCGTCCAGCGCACGCATGACTTCATCCGGCCTGGTAGTGAAATCCCACGCATGGACGTACATCAGATCAATGCGATCTGTGTTCAGCTGGCGCAGACTGGTTTCGACCGAGCGCACGAGATTGAAACGATGGTTGCCGCCGGAGTTGACATCGGCCATATCGCGGGCCATCGTGAATTTCGTGCCAAGTACAAGCTGGTCGCGCTTGCTTTTCACAAAGCCGCCGAGAATGCGCTCGGAGGCCCCGTTCGTGTAATTGACGGAAGTATCAATGAAGTTTCCGCCGCGATCCACGTAGGTATCAAAGATGCGCCGTGCTTCTGCGTCATCGGCACCCCAGCCCCAATCAGAGCCGAAGGTCATCGTCCCGAGCGACAGCGGAGAGACTCGAAGGCCGGAGCGTCCGAGAAGGCGGTAATGGTTAAGTGAGGTCGGCGTAGTCATGATCGGTCTCTCCGTATGAAGGTTTGAGTTGAGTGGTTTCCCGCGTTGCAATGCAGTTCAGCCAGCCCTTGGCGAGGGCGTCGGGAGCCAGGTGAAAAAGCACTCTTCGCTTGGACCTATTTTCTTGATTTCGGGGCCGGCACCGGTAGACGGAATTTCCGGTAAGCTTGCACGATCGTCCGAGCGGGATGAAAGACTGCCGCCGGCGACCAAAAACTTGTGGAGTAGACCTATGACCCAGTCCGAGTTGTTCAGAAATGCCATCGCGCGGCATGTGCTGACGGACGGCACTTTTGAATGCGCCCTTCCCGGCGTGAAGCTGATCCGCTGCTCGGCGCCGACGATGCCGATGCCGGTCATTTACGAGCCGACCGTATGTTTCATTGCACAAGGACGCAAACGCGCCTCGCTGGGCGCCAGTATTTTTCACTATGACCCGGCCAGCTATCTGGTGGCGTCGGTCGGGCTTCCTGTGGTGGGCACCGTCGTCGAGGCGACCCCGGAGCATCCGTACCTGAGTCTGCAACTCGACCTCAACTCGCCGGAACTCACGGAGCTGGCTTTGAAGCATCCTCGACAGGACGGCGCGGGAGCCGTCTCCGTAGGCCTTACTCTCAATGAAATGACGGCAGGCCTTCTCGATGCCGCCACACGTCTGGTCACGCTACTGGACACGCCTGAGGACATCGAGGCGCTCGGGCCGCTGGCGGTGCGCGAGGTCTTCTATCGGCTGCTTTCCGGGTCAAGCGGCGGGGTCATTTACGCGATCACGCAATCCGACAGCCGGCAGGGGCAGATCGCACGTACGATCATCTGGATCAGGGCGCATTTCAAGGAGGTTTTTCGTATCGACGAGGTCGCCAGGATCGCGGGGATGAGTCGTTCGACGTTTCATGACCACTTCAAGGCCGTCACGGCGATGAGTCCGCTGGAGTTCAGAAATCAGTTGCGAATGCAGGAGGCCCGTCGCCTGATGGTCAGCGACGGCATGGATGCAGCAAGCGCGGGATACCAGGTGGGCTACGACAGCCCCTCCCAGTTCAGCCGCGACTATTTACGCGTCTTTGGTGCCGCACCCGCAAAGGATGCCAACCGGTTTCGCCAAGCCGCCAAGTGAGTTTCTCGTCAGCCCCTGAACTCACCAGCCGCGACTGTAAGAACTTGCCGCATAAATAGCCTGAGGTTTTTTGTCATGGAAAGATAAAAGGACTGTCTCGTTTCAGGAAATGTGCTTGCTTCTGGCCGATTGCAGACTTAAGGTCCATAGCAAAAGACACGCCATTTCCTTGATGAAAATGGCATGCCCGATGTAGATGTCGCACCGACTTCCATTCTATTCATTTAAAGCCGGTGACCGAGGTGTGATGTCTATCGTACGTTGCGACAATCGTGTCATTGCAGGGCTGATCCCGTTTCCCTTGTCGAGCTTGAAGACGCTTACGACTTCAGACAGCTTGCCTGCCTGATCTTGCAAGGACTGGGCCGCCGCAGCTGCTTCTTCCACCAGCGCAGCGTTCTGTTGCGTGACTTCATCCATCTGCGTAATCGCCAGGTTGATTTGCTCGATGCCGTCGCTTTGTTCCTGGCTGGCCGAAGTAATTTCGCCGACGATATCGGTCACGCGTCTGACGCTGTCGACGACGTCACTCATCGTGTTGCCGGCTTCTTCCACCAGCTTGCTGCCGATGTTGACCTGCGCCACCGAGCTATCGATGAGCGTCTTGATTTCCTTGGCGGCAGAGGCTGAGCGTTGGGCCAGGCTGCGCACTTCCGAAGCGACCACCGCAAAACCGCGACCTTGTTCTCCGGCGCGTGCTGCTTCCACTGCAGCGTTGAGCGCCAGAATATTGGTCTGAAACGCAATACCGTCAATCACACTGATGATGTCGACGATCTTGCGCGACGAGTCATTGATCGAACCCATTGTGTCCACGACCCTGCCGACTACGTTGCCTCCGGCCAGTGCAACTTCAGAAGCCGATACCGCCAACTGGTTTGCCTGACGGGCGTTGTCGGCATTTTGCTTGACGGTTGAGGTCAGCTCTTCCATTGCTGAGGCAGTTTCTTCCAGAGAGCTGGCTTGCTGTTCTGTACGAGAAGACAAATCCAAGTTTCCGGTGGCGATCTGGCCCGATGCCGTCGCTATCGTGTCGGTGCCGGCGCGCACTTCACTCACAATCGACAGCAGACTATTGTTCATGGCTTTGAGCGCTTCCAGAAGCTGTCCGGTTTCGTCCTTGCTGGACGATTGAATGTCCATCGTCAGATCGCCGCCCGCCACGCGCTGCGCCACCGCCACAGCTTCGGTCAGCGGTCTTGAAATGACTTTGGCAACCCACACCGCCATCGACATGGCGGCGACGATACAAAACGCCACCATCGCCATGATCCACATGCGTGCGTTTGCATAGGTTTCATCAGCGGTTTTGTTCGAGCCGGTCGCGCCGTTGTCATTGACCGCGACCAGCTTGTCCAGTTGTTCCCGAAGTTTTGTGTAGGCCGCCGTCGAGGCGCCGTCAAGTAACGTGCGCGCTTCTTCATTCTTGTTTTCTCTGGATAGCACCAGCATTTTTTGATGCTCGGCCAGGAATGTACTTATTGCCGCAGCAACTTCAGGATAAATTGCCTTTTCTTCAGGCTCGCTGATTTGCGACACATAGTCTTTTTGCTGAGACGCCAGTTCAACAATCTGTTTGTTCATGTTTTGTTCAATGAGATCGAACTCTTTGGGCTCCGACGCGAGGATATGCTGAAACTCAAAACTGCGAACTCGTTCCAGAGATAGTTTGAGTTGAGACAGTGTACGAATGCTGGGCAACCAGTTCGTGGCGATATTCGTTGAGGCCTGATTGACCTTGTCCAGTTCCTGAATGGCGAAGATCCCCAGTCCGGATACCAGCGCGATGATCAGTAGAAACGTTGAAATCAGTTTCCGGGAAATTTTAAGATCGTAGAACCATTTCATTTTATTCTCCTGGCGGATGAAGCTTGGTAAAGAGCGGGGGGCACGCGTTGGCTCTTACATGGACACGATATAACATTGTATGAGCGAATTCACAGTGCAAGGTCCTGACACCCTTAGCGTGCTACTGCAGGCGTACAGGAGGGAAGCGCGGATGACCCAGCGCGAGGCAGCTCGGCGCCTCGGCATCAATCAACAGGCGTTCTCTGCCCTGGAACGCAATCCTGGGTCTGTCCGTACGGAGAGGGTACTTAAGCTGTTGAATGTACTTAATGTTGAAGTCGTCGTGCGCGCCAAAACAGAGGGACCAAAAGGCGTGTCAACATTTCCCGGTGGCCCTGCCTGGTAGCGCTATGACCAAATTAGTCACATTGACATCCAAAGGGCGGGTCACTCTACCTAAAGAGCTACGTACCAGCCTCGGCCTCGCGCCTGGTGCCAAGCTGACGTTTTCTCAACTGGCTGACGGCACAGTGATAATGCGTGTCAAGCGGAATAGGTTCTTCCGAACAATAAATAGGTGACCGGACCCGTAGGCGCGAATTTCCGGGCGAATGCCTGGGGAAATAGAAAATCGAACGGAATTGGCGAATCACCTCGCGACCGCCTTCCGGAACTCAAAAATCGCCTTCGCCCATTTGAGGCCGATGCCGAGCATTGCAGATGCCGCGCACACCAAGATTAGAATCCACGACACTTCGCGTTCGACCAGCATTTTTCGGTGGAGGTTGTAATTGGCCTCTCTGTCTGTATCAATCACGTTTTTGACCGCAACCTTCAGTGCATCAAATCGGGCAGCGTCCTCGCTCTTCTGCTGTGGAGCCGTTGTCATGCGTTTCAGCTGGTCGTGCACTCTCCAGTACCTCATGATGTCTTCATCGCTCTCGATAAGAAGGAACGCGCCATCACATGCAATCCATATGTTTTCCAACTCAGGCGTTGGCCTGATAGATGGCTGCTCCAGCAAGCAATTCATCTTTAGCAGGTTCATCGATGCCACCCGAGCCAGGCGCCTATTTTCTTCAAGTTGCTTGGCATCGTGGCGAATCTCGGAGTCCATGTGAGCCCTCGCGGCAAATGTCACCAAGCCAATGACGCCAACAGCAACCAAGACTTCAGAGAGAAGTGCTTGCCATCTTCTGGCTTGGGGTTTATTTCGAGTCAAAAAATAGGCAGCAAGAGCGACGCCCAAGATGATGAAGAGACCTAGAATCAGTGCGTATGCTGGGTTCACCAGCTGCCAGGAGGGACTAATTTCAATTAGCATGGTTTTCTGGTTTGATATTTTGCGTAGGTCATTGCGGAGCGCTTCCCGGCGTCAGCGCCTTCAAGCTAGTAAAGCTTCTGGATAGGGCTTCATTTTCGCCTTCTCAATTTGGAGAGCGGACAACTTCAGTTTTCGTAGCAGGCTGTTGTCCCGGACACTGGTGAGGAACTCCAACTCCTTGGAGCTCGTAGTGCGTTTGATTTCGCGAACACTACACCGGCGAATGGCGTGGGAAAAGGACTATTAGCCCAATTTGTTTTGCCAACGCCGGACTCGAATTGCGTTTAGAGGAGATTCTGCGCCGATAATATCCATAGCATCGCGTAGATTTTGTATGAGTCTGTCACGTTCTGGTCCTCCGACTAAGGTCGGAAGACGTGATAGCAAGCTGGGTAGTTCCGAGCCTTTGCATTCATGAAAAAGTTTGACTAAATCCTGAGGCGTGGCTGACACAAATGTATCGCCGATTTCGTCCTCCCAGCGCTGATTCTCAAGGATAAGTTCTGCGGCTCTCGCCAACGTCATAAGGACATGACGTTGACCCAGCACCTCAGCCATTTTCTCTTCTAAAACTGAGTCTAGGTTCGCGTCAAATATACGCCAGTGACGGGGCATGAATTTTTTCACATCATCGCCGTGCCCCTGTATATAGATGTCAATAAGTTGGTCTGCAGTGTCGTTTAATTCGAGTTCGCGCATGAGTTTCACCGTGCTGCTCATATTCCCCGGCGAAATTTCCGTTGGTGCTGTCGTCACTGCCTCCACAAATTTTTTTGCTAACTCCTCGCCACCTGTATCTAAGCGATAGTGAAATTCGTTCCACGCCACCTGAAACAGAGCCGCCTTGTCTGCCAGTTTGAGCTTTTCATCAATTCCATCAGCCAGCTCTTTGATTTTCGTGTTTTCGCTATAGCCTTGTTCGATAGCTTTAAGGATTTCGACATCTAATTCGTCCGCGCTACTGAATTCGCACTGGGACAGCATTTCTTTCCAATCAGGTTTGGAATAGGATTCGTCGACTGGCGCTTCAGCGGGACGCCGGCCGCGCTCCATTAAATCCCTTATCGAATTGTGCTTCAGGATAATTTGCGGCGGAGGGAAGCCACGAGAGTTTTCGAAAAGAGCTACTGAAAAGATGGCCGTGGCGCTAGCAACGCGACTGTGAATATGCGCAGAATTATGCTGTACGAGAGGGTAAATGTAGTTAAGTGCTTTGCCGATGCGTTGTACGACTCGAATATTTCGGATTTTAAGCGCGGTAATGAACGGCTCAACTTCTTTGGCCAATTGAGGAGCACCTTCCAAGCCAAGTTTGATGGCATCGACCGTGTCAATGTCAAATGCAAGTTTTTGGTCTATTACTTTCTCACTATAGGTAGTAAATATTTCCTCTTTTTCCCCGAGTTGCTGGCCGTTGTAAACAATGATTACCTTGCACTTGGACTGCTCCTTTAGCTCAGAAACGAGTCCCATAAAATCTTCCATCCGGACTCCGCCGCCAAGCCGCTCCAAGTCGTCAAACCAAATAATGGTTTCATCAACGAGACTGGAGACAATGGCTTCCAAGCCTACGACGACAGACTTTCCATAGGGGAGTTCACTCTTCAGATACGAGAGGGCTTTCTTTCCCCACCCGCTATCCAGATGCTGCCTAGACAGCGCTGACCTGTCCTCTACGATAGGGAAATCTTCTGTGCGGCTCCAGATTTTTGTTCGCAACTCGGCTATATTGTTGACGCCAAAGAGTGAGACGTAGGCGAATTTATTAAGGGAATCCTTTGCGTCGGATTTTGGAAATTCTCTGATGATGTTGCGAATTGAGAACGTCTTCCCGACTCCCCAGTCTCCGGAAATAGCCAAGACCTCGGCTCTGTTAGAGCGCAGAAAATTTCGAATCACGATACTCACTTGCTGCAGTGACATTCATCCCTCTTCTTCTTGATGTTCGGCTGTGCCTTCACTAGAGAATGCTGGCTATTGGCCTTTCGGCCAAAACATTCTCAATCTCTTCTTCCTTAGCCTTGGACAAGCCGAAGCAGCGAATCCTTGGTGTGCCGTTCTTCCTCGCCTGTGACTGTGAAAGTATATATTTGTACGATGGGCGTTGGTAATTGTTCTGCCAGGATGCGCACTTCCAAAGACACTTCGCTTCCCGCCTGTAGACGCAGAAGCACCGGTTCTGAGAGGAAGTCTTCGCCGAGCAATACGCTCTCTGCTCGTGCATAGCAGACTTGGTGTTTTCCCCTATTTTCGACGTTAAACGCTCGTGGGTTGGCTGGTTCAAGCCGGCGCAGTCCTCTGGTGTAGTCCATTTTTTGGGACGGTCGGTCGGGGAATCTGGCCTGTTCTATGAACTTGTACTTCACATCTAGCGAGACAATGTGAAGCTCCAATTTGAAGTCTCTCAGTGAGTAAGCAGATTGGTTTCGAATTTTGAATTTCAGGTAAATACTTCCTAGGTGCAGGGCCGCATAGTTCGCTAGCTCGCGATAGTAGTCAGAGTTCGCTGCGACATCGATATTCTTGACTAGTGAGGTAATATCCCGGCCGGTGTATGGCATAGAGAAATTTGGAATCTCTTCAAAAGTCAGGAATTGCAGATTCTGCGTTAGGCTCTGAGGTTCGTTCTGGCGATTTAGGACTTCAATTGAAATCTGACCATCAGATGGCCGCGATTCTGCGCTCCCCATACTAATAGCTTCCGCTAGGCTTGCTTCCACAGTGGCGCTACCGCGGCGCACATACACCACGTTGGAGCGGACCTTCCCGTATTGCGTCTCGATGGAGAACGGGCGTTGTTGCTTGGGGATGGATATGACGGCGACTATTTTTTCCTCGAACATTTTTTCTTCATATTTGAAGTTCAAGGCGGGCTTAACTTTGCTATTCACGAATTGCTGCAATTGCGCGTCATCGATGTGGTCGTCCGAGCTTATGCCAGTTACTTGGGCTGGATTGGGCGAGCAGTCTTTAAACCCAATGAGGATGTATCCGGTTCCTTCGCGCCACGAATTCGCGAGCGCCAGAATATCCTTCAGGAGCTCTGATTTCTCATGGTCCCCCGCGCCGATGAATCGATATTGAGCTTGTTTGAAATCTAGGTCTACGCTCTCGCTTCGATATCGAAGCTGATTCAGAATATCGTCTGTAATAGTCATGTTCGATTTGTTGTCTTCGTCATGGGAATGGTCTGGAGGTTATATTACTGCATGGCTCACTAAAGGCTTGAATCACCAAATCCAATTGGGGGAAAGAAGAATGAGCACAGAGGCTTTTACAGCACTAAGGGCTGGTCAGTTCGAGGACTACATCGCTGCCGCAAAAAAAGCTCTGGATGGTGACGGCCGCGACGCGTTCTGGAAGGAGTTGGCGGCACAGCATCCGCAGCAGATAAACGTAATAGATGTTTTGAGTACGTGGCCTGACGAGCGGGACTACGAAATAGATACCGTTTTAAGTCCTGTATTGGCCCATCTTCCCAATATCAACAGAGACGAATTTTGGAGGCTGCTGGAAATTATATCGGTCAGGCATGGCAGTGCATATTCGGTCTTGACGGAGGTTGCTAAATATTTAGGGCGAGACTCTACACTAGCCATTGCGTTTGCCGCAGAGATGGAAGCTGGCACCGAGATTGATAACGCAATTCAACGGGCTTGGGCGGAAACCTTCTCCTCTGGCGCACCTCGGGCAGCGTCAGAATACCTTGTTAGCTATTTTCGAAGGCATGGTCGATTGCCGACTGCGCTGAAGATGCTTATCTTGGGCTTGCCCGAAGCCGAGCTTTTGGCCCAGTCCGCATTTTCCGAGCTGGGGGATGCGCTGGTCGACGCGGCCATCAGTCCTACGGGGCAGGATGAATACGTATGGCTCACGGTAGCGAAACTTGGAATTGTCGTTCCTCATGCAAGCGATGTTTTGATGCAGGCAGTGATTTCTTGCAATCTTGATGCTGTACGCGCTTTGGCCGGAGCACTGACTCGGCTGAATTCGAGTGAATGGGGGGCCCAGAAATTACCTCTTCAAGGTATTTTCGAAAATCTGGTCGTGGCTAGTATTAACGATAACGATGCTACTACGTATGTCGACCGTCTCTTATCGTTGTGTATTTCGCGTCAGGCTGCAAAAAAGACCGCCATTGAGTTTCTAGCGACACTGGGTGCGAAGGAGGACGATTTCACCGCCATCTTGCCTTCCGCATTTCAAGCGGTATTTCGGGACAGAATAGAGTTTTCTGTTCTCCTTACCAAATGGCTACTGCAGCCAGGAGCAAACTTCGACGCCATATCTCATCTCATTGGGTTTTATCACGCTCAAGGAGGCGCCGTGCGCTTGGATGATGAGTTGATACTGGCGGCCGCCCCGCAGAGACTTGTAAAACTCGTACGTCGTGTTCTTGCGCTTACGTATTATGGTCCGTCCATGTGTGCGTACGCGGGAGAGATTTTACGAATCACGGGATTAGGTCAGACGGGCTTGAAGCTCGGCGTTGATATGTTCAATGAGATTTGCCTGGAATACCCCGGTGCTGCTGAGGATTATTTGCGGAAAAAGGCGGAAGAGGTGGATGCTGAAACTGAGATAGAAACGACATATAGAGGTTTGCTGGAGAACATTTTGCAATGGAGAGTTTTTCTGGATGAGCTGCCAAATGTCACGGAGTTGCGAGCGTCTTCGCTGGAAAATATGGCCTTAAGCAATGTAAAAAGTAGGGTGAACCGAGATATTCACAAGGGGGCAGAAGAGAAGTCAGTCTTCGCTTCGTTGTTTTCGAAGAACACCATCGTGCAAGGCTCACGCTTTGCTGCGTACAACCGAAATGGGCCTCCTAGTATTACCCACATGGTTCGTAGCAGTCATTCGATTGAATTGCCTTCCAGCGAACTAGCAGACCCGCTTCGTGGACTTATTCGACGCCGTCGGCTCTTGGGAGAAGCAGAATGACGACAAGTTTACGTCTCTTACTTGAAGACTACCTGTCCTTGATGCGGGAGGAGGGTGAGTTAGATGTCTTCCTTCCTTTGTTGATGGCAGCGATGGGGCATGAAGTCGTTTACCGTCCCCAGAAAGGGACGAGGCAATATGGCGTTGACGTGGCGTCCATCGGTGTCGATACCGACGGCAAGAAAAAGCTATTCATGTGGCTCATTAAATGTGGCGACATTGGCCGGCCTGATTGGGATACTGGTCCGCAGGCAATACGACAATCCATCAATGATGTGAGTGATGTGTATGTTCATAGCTATCTGGCTCCATCACATAAGAACCTAGATAAGAAGCTGTTGATTGTCACCAATGGTGATTTCCTGGCAAACATCAATCAGTCCATTGCGACCTATCTGTCGACGTGGAGCGAACAGCACAAGGTGGAGACCGAGCAGGTGAACGGTTCTAAGCTTGCCTCTTGGACCGAAGAGCATCTTCTAAACGAGTATGTCTTGCCAAGCAAGGAGCGTGGTTTGCTGCGGCGGATGTTGGCAAATGTCCAGTCGCCGGAGTTATGCATCACGGTCGGTCGTCAGCTAATTGACCAGATTCTCAATGTCACAGTACCAACTGAGAAATCGGGGAAAGCAATTGCGAAGCTTCATAGTACGTCGCTTCGAGGAGTGGCGACCGCGCTAAATGTACTGTTCGTGTGGGGGCAGAATGAGGGGAATTTGCTTGGTCCATATCGGGTTGCTGAATACGCAGTCCTTGCTGCATGGAGTCGTTATCACAGCGAGTTGTCTGCATCTGCCGCTGGAAAACGTATTGGTCAAGATTTGGGCGGGATTTTGGCTCAGGTCGCAAGCATTTCTGAGGCCTATCACGCCAAGCTAGATACCCACTACCATGTTCAAGACGCATTCGCCTATTTTTTCCACGCGAGCGAGCTGGTATCGCAGGCCGTGTTCGAAGAACTTGGGCGCCTTGGGGCGATAGGATATTTTTGGGCTCATAGCTCAGTAGTAACGAGCAGCAGTTCTTCTCCCGTGATGGCAGCGCATTATGCGGACAGGATTGAAGCATTGCTGGCTTCGCATTCTTGTTCCGAGATGCCCATATTCGACCACCACTCAGTTCATATCCACGCTGCGCTATTACTTCTCCTGGCAGTGAATCGTAAAGAGGTTGCGAGAGAGTGGTTGAATAAAATGTGTCATCGCATGGCGTACGCATTCGCAAATCTGGTGTATTTCCCGACTCGAGCGCAATTTGAAGATATCGTGCAAATTCGACATGGCTATATGGATTTCGAAGAGTCACAGTTGTCCGCGTCGACACTGACTCCCATAATGCTTACTTGGCTTGCTGCGCTAGAGATGCCGGAGGCCTTTACGTTCCTTCGTGGGAAGATGCTGGAAGCGCTCCAGAGGACAACACCTAATTTCTGGAGTTCTGATGTTGGCTACGACGGAATCGTCAACGACGACTTCAAACTTCATTCTCACGGAGTGGGTGAGGCGGTTACTGAAATACCGGTGGACCCATTGGAGTTTCTCACGAAAATGTCTGCTTCTTTACCAGGTTGTGCCGCCATTGCTGATTCGGCTTGGTATAAGCAAGGGCTTACAGTCATTCCGCTATTGGCAGCGATTCATTGGAATTTACAGATGCCGCGAGAGGCTATTGTTCAGCAAGCAGCCGCGCTTTGTGGAGTTCAGATTCCCATACATACTGTGGCGACTTCTAAGCAAGCCGCTCATTCAGCCTAAGAAAAGCTATATAGGGGAGACGTAGATTGTCGAATGCATCAAACATCAGCGCAGGAAGACTCTATCGCATCTTAGATTTCAGCCGGGCTGTTCAGATTTTTCAAAGTGAGAGCCTATATTTTTCTCATCCACGAGCATGGGATGACCCATATGAGGCACGCATTGAACACCAAAGTAGCCACGCGTTGTTTGCACAATGTTGGTGTCAGTTAGGCACATCTGATGCAATGTGGCGAATATATTCCTCGAATCATATGGGCGTTCGAATTTCGACCACAACCAAAAAGCTCTCGCAAGCCGTACGAAAAACAACGGATAAGTTAGGGTATGGATGGGAGGCCGGTCCTGTAAAGTATTTAAGCCAATTTGAATTGAATCAAGAGGTAAGAATAGTTACAGGCGCTCTTCGAGAGAAATTTAAGCTGGCCGAGGCAGCCAAGCTTTTGTATTTGAAGCGCGAAGCGTTTGCACACGAGTCTGAGTGGCGAGCCACCCTTTACTGTCCAGATGTGAAGCGAGACGCAATTCAAAAAGGAATTTCGGTATCAATCAATCCTCATAAGGTTATTGACAGTATCCTTCTTGACCCTCGCGCTCCTCAGGAACTCGTCGACGCATTCACTTATTACTTCAAAGAGAAACTGAGGTTCAAAGGTCGAGTATCGCGTTCTGTCTTGTACAAATCACCTCAACGCATTCAACTCGTCGATTAAGATAAGTTTGCATTCGACATTTTCGACACGCTTGAGAAGGCAGCGCATAGCCAATCCAATCTGCAAGCCAGTTCCCAATTTGAATGCTGTTTTTGTCCATCATCATGTGAGTGGCGTCATGCATTCCAACGTCCTTTAACATGACTGACTCTGTCGTGGCACCACCACGGTTTGCAGCTGAGAAAAAATCAGAGCATTGCTTTGGGCGAGGTTCCAATAGGGGGCCGAAAGTCGAGGTACGTGAAGGGTGTTTTCGAGGAGTGGCACGGGCCATATCAGTCTGGTTAGCGGCCATATGGAGCAAGGGGGGGGCGGCGGACTGATGTCCGCCGGCTAACTACTCTAAATTACGGTCGGCTAACTAGATTGTTTTGCAGTGACAGTGGTGATCCTCGTATTTTCTACCATCATTCCACCGTCACCGACTTAGCCAGATTCCGCGGCTTGTCTACATCCGTCCCGCGTGCCAGCGCCGTGTGATACGCCAGCAATTGCAGCGGCACGACGTGCAGGATCGGCGAAAGCACGCCGTAGTGTTCCGGCAGGCGGATGACGTGGACGCCTTCGCTGGAGGCGATGCTGGAGCCGGCGTCGGCGAAGACGTACAGTTGGCCGCCGCGGGCGCGCACTTCCTGCATGTTGGACTTCAGCTTTTCGATCAGCGCGTCATTCGGCGCGACCGTGACCACCGGCATTTCTTCCGTCACCAGCGCCAGCGGGCCGTGCTTGAGTTCGCCGGCGGCGTAGGCTTCGGCGTGGATGTAGGTGATTTCCTTGAGCTTCAAGGCGCCTTCGAGGGCGATCGGGTAGTGCAGGCCGCGACCGAGGAAGAGCGCGTTCTCCTTGCGCGCGAAGGCTTCGGCCCAGGCGGCGATGCTCGGCTCCAGCGCCAGCACGCTTTGCAGGGCGGCGGGCAGATGGCGCATGGACTTGAGGTGTTCGGCTTCCTGCTGGTCGCTGAGCAGGCCGCGGGTTTGTGCCAGCGCCAGCGTCAGCAGGAACAGCGCCGCCAGTTGGGTGGTGAAGGCCTTGGTCGAGGCGACGCCGACTTCGACGCCGGCGCGCGTGATGTAGGCCAGTTGCGATTCACGCACCATGGCGCTGGTGGCCACGTTGCAGATGGTCAAAGTGTGCTGCATGCCCAGCGAGCGCGCATGCTTGAGCGCGGCCAAGGTGTCGGCGGTTTCGCCGCTTTGCGAAATCGTCACTACCAGCGAGTTCGGATTTGGCACGCTGTCGCGGTAGCGGTATTCGCTGGCGATCTCGACGTTGACCGGGATCTTGGCGATCGACTCGAGCCAGTATTTGGCGGTAAGGCCGGAGTAATAGCTGGTGCCGCAGGCGAGGATCAGGATGGAATCGACGCTCTTGAACACCTTGTGGGCGCCGTCGCCGAATAGCTCCGGCATGATGCCGCTGACGCCTTCGAGCGTGTCGGCGATGGCGCGCGGCTGCTCGAAGATTTCCTTCTGCATGTAGTGCTGGTAAGGGCCGAGTTCGACCGCGCTGGTGTAGGCCTGCACGGTCTTGACTTCGCGCGTGACGTTTTTGCCGGCGGCGTCGACGATCCAGTAGCGTTGCAGTTGCAGGTCGACCACGTCGCCTTCTTCCAGGTAGATGATCTGGTCGGTGGTGCCGGCCAGCGCCATCGCATCGGAGGCGACGAAGTTCTGTCCCTCGCCGACGCCGACGATCAGCGGCGAACCCTGGCGCGCGGCGACCACGCGGTGCGGTTCGTCGACGCAGAATACGGCGATGGCGTAGGCGCCGGTGAGGCGGCGCACGGCTTGCTGCACGGTCTCGAACAGGTCGCCGGTATACACGTGATCGACCAGGTGGGCGATGACTTCGGTGTCGGTCTGGCTTTCGAACACATACCCGACGCCTTGCAGTTCTTTGCGCAGTTCTTCGTAGTTTTCGATGATGCCGTTGTGGACCAGTGCGATGCGGTCGCGCGAGAAGTGCGGGTGGGCATTGTGCGTGGCGGGCGCGCCGTGCGTGGCCCAGCGCGTGTGGGCGATGCCGGTGAAGCCTGCCAGGTGGGTCTCGGCGACCTGCTTTTGCAGCTCGGCGACGCGCGCGGTGCTGCGCGAGCGCTGCAGCTTGCCGTCCATGTGGACGGCCACGCCGCAGGAATCATAGCCGCGGTATTCGAGGCGCTTGAGGCCTTCCAGCAGGATGGGAGTGACGTCCTTTTGCGCAACCGCGCCGACAATACCGCACATATGCAGCCTTTCAGAATTGAGTGAATGGCGTCATCTTAGGTCAGTGAGATTGAAATAAGATTTCTAAATTTGTGATTATTTGGTCTATTATTGCCCTCAATACGGACGATGAAATAATATTTCAAATTAATCGAATGATTTTATCTAATGGCTATTGCTCTCGATGATCTGGACCGCCGCATCCTGAATGCTTTGCAGGACGACGCCGCCCAAACCAATTTCCAGCTGGCTGAACACGTGCATGCGTCGCCGCCGACCTGCCTGCGCCGCGTCAAGCGGCTGGTGGAGGCGGGAGTGATCACGCGCCAGGTGGCAATTCTCGCGCCGGAGAAGCTGGGGCCGGCCCTGACCGCGATCGTCGAGATCACGCTGGACCGGCAGGGCGATGAGCAACAGGTGGAGTTTGAGGCGCTGATGGCGGCGGAGCCGGCGGTGCTGCAGTGCTATCGCGTGTCGCCGGGGCCGGATTTTGTGCTGATGGTGCAGGTGGCGGACATGCCGGCGTATCACGGACTGGCGCATCGCCTGTTCGCCACGCATCAGAACGTGCGCAACGTGCGCAGTTACTTTTCCATTCACCGCAGTAAGTTTGAAACCCGGATCGCGGTCTGAACAGGTTCGGGGCGATCCGGGTTGTGCGGCTTACTTCTTGACCTTGACCGGACGGGTCCAGCCCGGCAGCGAGAGCTGCTTGGCGCGCGACAGCGTCAGCTGGCCTGCCGGCGCATCCTTGGTCAGCGTGGTGCCGGCGCCGATGGTGGCGCCTTTGCCGACGCGTACCGGCGCGACCAGCTGGCTGTCGCTGCCGATGAAGGCATCGTCTTCGATGATGGTTTCAAACTTATTGACGCCATCGTAGTTGCAGGTGATCACACCGGCGCCGACGTTGACGCCCGAGCCGATCACGGCGTCGCCGATGTAGGCCAGGTGGTTGGCCTTGCTGCGGGCGGCGATGCGGCTCTTCTTCACTTCCACGAAATTGCCGATGTGCACTTCTTCGCCGAGTTCGGCGCCCGGGCGCAGGCGCGCGTACGGGCCAACCTGGGCGGACGCGCCGACCACCGCGCCGTCGATGTGCGAAAACGGTTTGATCTGGGCGCCCTTGCCGATGCGTGCATCCTTGACGATGCAGTTGGCGCCGATGACGGCGCCGTCTTCGATCTCGACCTTGCCTTCGAAGATGCAGTTGACGTCGATGCTGACGTCGCGGCCACAGGAGAGCGTGCCGCGCACGTCCAGCCGGGCCGGGTCGAGCAGCGTGACGCCTTGTTCCAGCAGCACATTGGCGACGCGGCGCTGGTAGGCGCGTTCGAGTTCCGCCAGTTGCACCTTGCTGTTGACGCCCAGCGTCTCAGTCACATCGGCCGGGTTGGCCGAGACGACGTCGACGCCGTCGGCAACCGCTGCCGCGATGACGTCGGTGAGGTAATACTCGCCCTGTGCGTTGTCATTGGACAGCGCGGCCAGCCAGGTGCGCAGTTTGGCGGTCGGCGCGGCGATGATGCCGGTGTTGATTTCGCAAATGGCGCGCTCGGCTTGGTCGGCGTCCTTCTGCTCGACGATGCGGGTGATCTTGCCGTCCTGGCGCACGATGCGACCATAGCCGGTCGGATCCGCCACGGTGATCGTCAATACCGCCAGTTTGTCGTTGCCGGCGGCGGCCATCAGGCGTTGCAGCGTGGCCGGGGTAGTCAGCGGTACGTCGCCGTACAGCACCAGCGTCGGTGCGTTGTCGTCAACGAACGGCAGCGCCTGTGCAACCGCATGGCCGGTGCCGAGCTGGGGCTCCTGGCGGGCGAAGTCGATCCCGGCGTCGGCGAAGCTGGACGGCACGGCGTCGCCGCCATGGCCGTACACCACGCAAAGTTTCGATGGCGACAGGGTTTTGGCGGTGTCGACGACGTGGCCCAGCAAGGATTTTCCGGCGAGCGGGTGGAGGACTTTCGGCAGCGCGGATTGCATGCGCTTTCCCATGCCGGCGGCGAGGATGACGATGTTCATGAGTGGCGTTCGAAAAATAAGGCAAAAGTGTAGCACGCTGCCGTCTGCGCGGGCTTGGCCAAACCTGCCGGGAAGCCGGTGCAAACGACCTTGTCCAAATGCAAAGTTGAGGGTCATTTACGCATGTTCTCGGCCCTTTGGCCGATGTTCCAGCCGTTACCATGGGAGCCGGACTAGTGTGTGCATTGCCTGCTCGCAACTCTTTGGGTGAGCACGAAGCAACTGAAAAGCGCACGGCGGATTAAAGCAAAAGACTGTTTTTGAAAATAAGGTTATGCATGAAGATTCTCCTCCTCAATGACGAGTTCTACACCACCGGCGCCAGCATCGCGATGCTGCGCCTGGCCGAGCGCCTGGTGCAGAACCACGAAGTATCCGTAATGTCGCGCATCGACGGCGAAGGCGAGATCAAGAAAAAGTTCGAAGCCCTCGGCATCCCCATCGTCAAGGACATCCAGGCGGGTGCGATCGACCTGCTGATCGCCAATACGCTGTTGTCGGGCGCCCATGTCGCCGCTGCAGCGCCGAAGATTCCGGTGATCTGGTGGATCCATGAAGCCGAGATCGGGCGCGACATGATTTTGCGGTTCCCGCAGTTGGCCGATGGTTTCAAGCATGCGTCGCACATCGTGTTCCAGACCGAATTCCAGCGCATCGTATACGGCAGCTTCCTGTTTGACAGCCCGGCCACGGTGCACGTGCTGCCGTTCTGGAACGATGCGATTTATCGCCAGCAGGATCTGCAGCCCGAGCCGAAGCCGGCCAAGAAAAAGCGCATCGTATCGATCGGCACCATCGAGCCGCGCAAGCGCGTGTTCGACACCATCATGGCGGTCGAGAGCCTGGATGCCGAGCTGCGCAACCAGATCGAATGCATCTTCATCGGTAAATACCTGCAACTGCCCGAGGGCACCCAGAAACTGGTGGATGCCTTCCCGGACCGCTATCGCATGCTGGGCGAATTGCCCAACGAAGTGGCGCTGTCCTATATGGCGTCGGCCGATTTGTTCGTGCTCGCCAGCGACAGCGAATCGCAGCCGCTGACGATCTGGGAAGCGTTCGAGCTGGAAGTGCCGGTGTGCCTGTCGGATCTCGAAACCTACCGCCACGTCGGCCTGCGCCATGCGCGCAACGTCATGATGCATCCGGTCGGCAACCTCGAGATACTGGCCACCAACATCCGCCTGATGCTGACCAGCGAATCGCTGCGCAAGAGCGTTACTTCCGCCGGCAAGAGCCTGTTGCTCAAGAACCTGACGAGCGACTGGACCGACACCTTCGAGCGCCTGGTGTACCGCGTGCAGACCGAGGCCGAAATCAAGAAACTGGGTTTTTGAGCCGACGCGGGGTGGCATTACCATGCCACCTGCCCCTCATCTGAACAAGGCAAGAAAATGACCTTCAGCGGTCCGGCACGCCGTCGATCAAGCATATACGCGCCCTGCAGGTGGATGCGCCGGACAGCTACGAAGGCATATTCAATGCTTAATAGAAGTCGATCGGCTGCTGCGCGTCGTATTCCGTATCGCAGCGGCGCAGCACGTCGTGACGCAAAGCCCGGTAGCGCTGCAGGTACGCCACATCGCTGGAGTTGAGGTAGGCCTGTTTCAATGCATCCAGAATAACCATCTCGTCGCGGCAAGGATAGAACATCGGATTGCCGATGCGCATGGCGTCGACCGGTATGTTCACAACACGCAGTTCCGGCATCAAGGCCAGCACCAGCGAGCCGATGCGCTCCATGATGAAGACCTTCATCTGCACCGTGCTCTTGCCGTAATCGGTGACTTCGGTCAGCTTTCTGGCGAGGGTGCTGTCGCCGGCCTCGGCAATCTCGAACATGCGTTCGTTGATGGCAAACCATTTTTCCCAGAACACCGGCTTGGCGATAATGTAGTTGCAATACACCGTGCTGCGGAAATCGTTGATCAGGGTAGGGATGTCAACGTCCAGTCCGACTGCGCGCATGAGTTCGATGGTGATCGGCAGCATTTCTGGATGGCGGCGGTTGCCTTGTTCGAATACGCTGAGGTAGCAGGCGGCGTCCGACATGGTCGGCGAAAAGGTGTAGACATCGGCCCCCGGATTGGCGTCCATGTGGCCCTTGACCTGATGCGCCTGCAAACCGGTCTTGCTGTGGAAGATGGGCGACAGGAAGCCGTAATACGCGTCGGCATCGAGATCATTGTTCAGGAAGTACGAGCGGATACCCCAGTATTCGCGCCAGTCTGCACGCGGATTGCCGACGATCTCCAGCGGGATGAAACCAGGATCCAGCATGCGGCGGCTAGCATCGTCGTAATGGATTTGCAGGATGTTCTTGGTCATGATGGTGGCGTCCGGGGTTGGCGCTGGTGCAGGAGCTGAGGTTGGTCTTGCTGCGGTCGGTGCGACAATGCTGCTGTAGACGGCGTCATACAGCGCCGCCTTGGCGCGCAGGTCGAAATCGCGCTGCACTTCCTGTTGCCCGGCCTGCGCGATGGCGCGGCGTTTGGCGGGCGATTCGATCAGCTGCGTGATGGTGTCGAGCCAGGCCTGGTCGTCGTTGGGCAGCAGGAAACCGGTTTCATCATGCGTGACCACCTCGTTGTAGACGGTGACGTCGCTGAACGCCGAGGCGATGCCTGCGGCCGAGTAATCCAGCCACTTGATGTAGCTCTTGCACTGGTTGTATTCATCGCTGGCCAGCGGAATCAGGGCGATGTCCCAATTCCATTGCTTGAGCTGGGCGGCGTAGTCGATGTATTCGTGGATGAAGCTCTGGAACCTGGCATTGGGATGGTTTTCCCAGCCGGCCGGGCAGTGCCAGCCGACGAAGTGGATGCGCAGCCGCTCGCCGTAACGTTCGCACAGCGTCTGCAAGGACTTTTCCACCAGCGCGAAATTGGAGGGCTGGATTGACGAGCCGAGCAGGCCGATGGTGATCGTGCCATCGGGCTGGTCCACCTTCGGGACCGGCCGGAAGAACAGGTCGAAATCCAGGTAATTCGGCAGCACGTGGACATTGGGATTCAGCGCGCGGTACTTGTCCGCCAGGAATTCGGTGGAGACGACGATCGCCTTGGCGCGGCGCGCGGTGTACTCGATGCCTTCCTTCCAGCTGGCGCCGGCGGCGGCTTCGGGATGGTCGTGCGGGATTTCATTGAGCAGGTCGTCGGACTCGTACACCACCGGTTTGCCCAAGGCAAAAATCGCCTCCAGCGCCGTGATCGGCAGCAGGCCGGGCGTGAAACGATGCAGCAGGATGAGGTCGGCGCTGTCAACCGCATCGGTCATGATAACGCCGTCGCGGATGCCCCAGATCAGTTCCCATTTGTCTTCCAGATGGGCGAAAGGGCGGATCAGCCGGATCTGCGGGCAGGGACTCCAGGTCGATTCGACGGTATAGATCAGGATGCGTTTCTTGCGGCTCACAGCTGCTTTCCTTATGGTTATTGCTGCGAATGTCCGGCGTTGGGACATGGCGGCGGTCCGGCGGCATCGCGCCGTGCCGGCCGGGGATCATTTTGCCAAAACACTGAATAGTCATGGGAAAACCAGCGTTTTGCGGCGCTTTCGGCGCCAAATATAACGTACAATTTTCCACAGACTCGCCTGCCAACGCGCAGTAAAAGCGCTGAAAATGCGGCTGGAGCGGGCTTACAGCAAATCGGAAATCATATTATGCCGCCGCCGGCACGGGCGCTATCCGTTGAAATGACCTATGTTTGGGGGTGTTTGTGAAAGTTGTGATTCTTGCAGGTGGCCTGGGAACGCGTCTCGGCGAAGAGACCGATGTGCGTCCGAAGCCGATGGTGGAAATCGGCGGCAAGCCCATCCTGTGGCACATCATGAAGAGCTATTCGCACTTCGGTTTCAATGAATTCGTGATCCTGCTCGGCTACAAGGGCTTCCTGATCAAGGAATACTTCGCCAACTATTTTCTGCATCAGGGCGACGTCACGATAGACCTGGTCGACAACAAGGTCGAGGTGCATCGCAACAAGTCCGAGCCCTGGAAGATCACGCTGCTCGAGACCGGCCTGCATACGCAAACCGGCGGCCGCCTGCTGGCGGCGCGCGATTACCTGGGTGAAGAAGATTTCATGCTGACCTACGGCGACGGTGTGGCCGACGTCGACATCAAGGCGCTGGTAGCCCATCACGACAGCCACAAGGCGCTCGTCACCATGACCACCGTGCAGCCGGAAGCGCGTTTCGGCATGGTCAACACCGACGAAAACGGCTACATCAACGATTTCCGCGAAAAGCCGCCCGGCGACCTGGGCTGGATCAACGGCGGCTTCATGGTGTGCCGTGCCGGCGTATTCGACTATCTGAACGACGGCGAAGCCACCATTTTTGAACGCGCGCCGCTGGAAAACATCGCCCGCGACGGCATGCTGCTGAACTGGCAGCACCACGGATTCTGGAAGTGCATGGATACTCTGCGCGACAAGATCCAGCTCAACCAGCTGTGGGACAACGACGCGGCGCAATGGAAAAAGTGGGCGTAAGCCGGCGCTCATGAAGACCATCACCACCGACATCGCCGGCGTGCTGCTGGTCGAAACCGACCGCCGGCGCGACGAGCGCGGTGGTTTTGCGCGCTGGTTCTGCGACGCCGACCTGGGCGATGCGCTGCAGGGCGCCGTGATCCGCCAGATCAACCACTCCCATACGGTGCAGCGCGGCAGCGTGCGCGGCATGCATTTCCAGCATGCGCCGCACGCCGAGAAAAAAATCATCCGCTGCCTGACCGGCAAGATCTTCGACGTGGTCGTCGACTTGCGTAGCGGCTCGCCGACCTTCCTGGCCTGGCGCGGCTTTGAGCTTGAAGCGGGAGACGACCGCGCCCTGCTGATTCCCGAAGGCTGCGCCCATGGTTTCCAGGCGCTGACCGACGAAGTGCAGATGCTCTACCTGCACACCGCCCCCTATACGCCGGCAGCCGAAGGCGCGCTGCGCTACGACGATCCACGCGTCGCCATCGCCTGGCCGTTGCCGCCGCAAAACCTGTCCGAACGCGATCTGCAGCATCCATTGCTGAGCGCCGATTTTCCCGGGATAACCTTATGAAATGCCGTCATTGCCAGACCGAGTTGCACGATACCTTCATCGATCTCGGTTTCTCGCCGCCGTCCAATGCCTACTTGCGCCAGGAAGACCTGATGCGTCCGGAAACCCATTATCCGCTGCGCGTGATGGTGTGTCGTTCGTGCTGGCTGGTGCAGACCGAGGACTACGCGCATTACGACCAGCTGTTTGAATCGGACTACGCGTATTTTTCCTCGACTTCGACCACCTGGCTCAAGCATGCCGCCGACTATGTCGACATGATCGTGGGCCGTCTCGGCCTCGGCAAGGATTCCAAGGTCGTGGAGCTGGCCGCCAACGACGGTTATCTGCTGCAGTACGTGCAGCAACGCGGCATCCCCTGCCTGGGCGTCGAGCCGACCACCAGCACTGCCGACGCGGCGCGCGCCAAGGGCATTCCCATCGTTGAAGAATTTTTCGGCGTCAAGCTGGCGCAGGAGATCGTCGCGCGCGACGGCAAGGCCGACCTGATCGCCGCCAACAACGTGCTGGCGCATGTCCCGGACATCAATGATTTCCTCGGCGGCATGGCGGTATTGCTGAAGGACGAAGGCACCATCACGATCGAGTTCCCGCATCTGCTGAACCTGATCGAGCAGAGCCAGTTCGACACCATTTATCACGAGCACTTTTCTTATCTGGCGCTGGGCAGCGTCGACCGCATGATGCGCACGCTGGGTTTGCGCGTGTATGACGTGGACCAGATCCCGACGCACGGCGGCAGCCTGCGCGTGTACGCCTGCCACCTGAACGCGGCGCATCAGCCCGGTGCAGCGCTGGCGCGCGTGCAGCGGCAGGAGAAGGAATTCGGCTTGGAGGCGATTGCAACGTATCAGGGATTCCAAGCCAGGGCCGAAGCCATCAAGCTGGGCCTGCTGCAATTCTTGCTGGAACAGAAGCGCGCGGGCAAGAAGGTGCTGGCCTACGGCGCTGCAGCCAAGGGCAATACCCTGCTCAACTACTCCGGCGTGCATGCCGACCTGCTGTCACTGGTGGCCGACGCCGCCGCCTCCAAGCAGAACAAATACATGCCGGGCAGCCACGTACCGATCGTGACGCCGGCGGCCTTGCTTGCGGCGCGGCCGGACTTCGTCTTGATCCTGCCTTGGAACCTCAAATCTGAAGTCGAAGCGCAACTGGCCGAAATTCGCAGCTGGGGCGGGCGGTTCGTGATCGCCGTACCGCAGTTGCAGGTCTGGTGAGCGCCTCCACAAAATAACGTACAGCACGAGTCATGAGCATCCATCTCTATCAGATTTCCCGCAGCCCTGAAGCCGGTTTCCTGCCTTTGCAAGAGGGCGATCGCCAGGATTGGGGCGACTATGCGGCGATCCGCGCGTACTTCGTCAGCGAGGTGGTCGACGAAGAAGCGCTGTACGGATTCTTTCCGGCCGGGTTCGCCGGCCAGAGCGGCATCGCCGCGGCCGACATGGTGCAATTCGTTGAGCGCAATCCCGGCAACGACGCCTATTTGTTCGTGCCGAACCAGCGCGATGCGACTTGCTTTCTGAATGTGTTCGAAGAAGCCGAGTTCCGCCATCCCGGCTTCCGTCAGCTGGCCCAAGATTACCTGGATGCAGTCGGCCTGTCGCTCGATCTGCGCGAGTTCGTCACCGACTCCCGCGCCACCGCGCATACCGGCAATGTGCTCGCCAAGCCGGTGTTTTGGAAGACCTGGTTCGACCTGTGCGAACAGGTCTTCGCCGTGGCCGAGTCAGGCGACGGCCCACTTTCCGCCGGACTCAATGCCGCCTCAGGCGATGCCTCGCAGGCGGCCCTGAAGGTCTGGCTGACTGAGCGCGTCGCCTCGCTGGTGCTGGCGCTGGATCAGCAATTGCGCATTGCTGTGTACGATCACGCCGCGCGGGCATTGCCGGACCTTGCCTCGCTGGCCTACCGCGACAAGTTGCCGCGACTTGACGCCATGAAGCGCGACTATCTCGCGACCGGCGACATCGCGCTGATCGACAGCTTCCTGGAACTTCGCAACAGCATTCTGCAATACTCGGGGAAAATACCGGCAACGGCGCAGGCGCCTGCAGCAGGCGGCATTCTTGCGCACGATGCCGAGCTGGTCTACGGCTGCATCACCCACGTTGAATTGCCGATTCGTTTCCCCGATTTCGTCACGCCGATTTACCTCGGCGAATCGCAGGCGCCCGGCCGCATGAATTTGCGCGACCTTGCGCCGCAATGGGTGCCTTACCATCCCATCGTCGGTGGCATGGTCGGCAACTTCGCGCTGCGCAACTACATTCTCGAGCATCATCCCAAGGTCAAGCGCATCGGCGTGTGCATGTACCGCAAATTCATTTCGCGCGAGCGCATCAGTGGCGTGCCGGCGGAAGACAACTGGATGATGGACGTGGTGTCGGACAAGGAGCTGGAGCGTCAGAGTTTCGACAGCATGCTCGATCCCGGCGCCGGCGACCTGCTGGTCGGCAAGACCTGCGGATTCCAGGCGGACGGGCAAAGCGCCGGCTACCTCAAGCACTATGCGCGGGCGCACCATGTGGAAGACCTGCTGCGCTTCGCGGCGGCTGCGGTCGAGTTGGGCGTCCTGCATGCCAACGAGGTGGAATTGTTTTTCGACGAGCGCGTGTTCTTCATGGGCGGCGTCGAACTTGGCGTGTTCCCGGCCGCTTTCTGGCTCCAGAGCATCGCCGACATCGAGGCAGTGGCGTGGGCTTGCGTGCAGCGCTACGAAGTCAAGCGCGAAGGTTACCAGTCACGCGCCTGGGCGTTCTGTGCCGAGCGGCTCGGCAGCTATTTGCTGTTGCGCTACCTGCGTTCGATCTGCGGCGGCGACAACTTCGAACAGTACATGGGCCAGCTGAACCTGATCACCCGCGGCGATCAGACGCTGTACGTGCCGAGCAACTGAGGTTCTCATCTTCTTCCGGCGAGATCGCATGCCGGAAGAAATTCACATCTTCCTCACACCAGCTTGCGGCCCTCCGCCAGGCCGTATTCACGCACGATATTGTCAAGGCAAGCGGCGACATCGGTCTGCCACTGCGGCATGGTCACCCCAAAGGTCGACGCCAGTTTCGCACCCGACAGGCGCGAATTCTTGGGGCGGTGCGGCGGCACCGGATAAGTGCTCGACGGCACCGGCGTGATCACGGCGCTGCCGCCGACCTTGACCGGCACCTGCAGCGCCTGCAACCGATCGACGATGAACGAGGCATAACCGTGCCAGGAAGTTTCCCCGGCGGCGGTCAGATGGTAGAGGCCGCTGGTGTTTCTTACACGATCGGGAGAAATCCGGGCGCCGCCATTGAGCAGCAGGCCGGTGGTCACGTCGCTGATGGTCTTTGACCAGGTGGGCGCACCGAACTGATCGCCGACGATGGTGAATTTTTCCTGTTCCTGCGCCAGGCGGATCACGGTCTTGAGGAAGTTGCCGCCGCCGACGCTGTAGACCCAGCTGGTGCGCAGGATCCAGTAGGCTTCGCAATGGCGGGCGATAGCTTCTTCGCCGGCGCATTTGCTCTGACCGTAGACGTTGATCGGATGGGGCTTGTCGTCCTCGCTGTACGGTGTGTCCTTGGTGCCGTCGAAAACGTAGTCGGTCGAGTAGTGCACCAGCGGCGCGCCGAGCCGTTGCGCTTCTTCGGCGATCACGCCGGGCGCCTCGCTGTTGATGCGGACGGCCAGCTCTGGTTCGCTTTCCGCCTTGACCACGGCGGTGTACGCCGCCGGATTGATGATCAGGTCCGGGCGTGTCGCGCGGATCACGTCGCGCACCTGGTCCAGGTCGGCCAGGTTCATTTGCGCGCGCGAGAACGACAAGATTTCCGCCTTGCCCTGTAGACACAGCGCCAGTTCATTGCCGATCTGGCCGCTCTGGCCGGTCAATAGTATTTTCATGCGAACACCTCGGCGTCGGCCAGCAGTTTGCCCTGGACGTCCTTGGCCGACAGCACGGGTTCGCCGGCGATGCCCCAGTCGACGCCGATGGCGGGATCGTTCCAGAGGATGCTGCGCTCATGCTCGGGCATCCAGTAGTCGGTGGTCTTGTAGAGGAATTCGGCATAGTCGCTGCGCACCACGAAACCGTGTGCAAAGCCGGGAGGCACCCACAGCTGGCGTTTGTTCTCGGCCGACAGAACCACACTGAACCATTCTCCGAAAGTCGGCGACGACTTGCGGATGTCGACCGTAACATCCAAGACTTCACCACTCGTCACGCGTACCAGTTTTCCTTGCGGATGTTGAATCTGGTAGTGCAGACCGCGCAATACGTTACGCGCTGAACGTGAATGATTGTCTTGCACGAAATCGACGCTGATGCCTGTCAATTCCTGAAAACGTTTCTTGTTGAAACTTTCGAAAAAGAATCCACGTGTATCGCCGAACACTGTAGGTTCAACGATCAGGAGGTCCGGAATATCGGTAGAGATGATTTGCATGGTAGGCCACAATCAATAGCTAAGATCGGAGAGGAGTCGCAGCAGGTATTGCCCGTAGGCGTTCTTCTTCAATGGTGCCGCCAGCTTCTCGAGTTGCGCGGCGTCGATGTACCCGCGCCTATAGGCGATTTCCTCGGGGCAGGCGACTTTGAGGCCCTGGCGTTTTTCGATGGTGGCGATGAATTGTCCGGCTTCCAGCAGCGACTCATGGGTACCGGTATCGAGCCAGGCGATGCCGCGGCCCATCAGTTCGACCTGCAGCTGGTTGCGGCTCAGGTAGGTGCTGTTGACGTCGGTGATTTCGAGTTCGCCGCGCGCCGACGGCTTGATGCTGTCGGCGATGTCGCACACCTGGTTGTCGTAGAAGTACAGACCGGTGACGGCATAGTTCGATTTCGGGTGCAACGGCTTTTCGACGATGCTGACGGCGCGCCGGCTCTGGTCGAACTCGACCACGCCGTAACGTTCCGGATCGTTGACGTGGTAGGCGAAAATCGTCGCGCCGTCAGTCGCGGCAGAAGCGGCGCGCAGCTGCGTTTCGAACTCGCGGCCGTAAAAGATGTTGTCGCCCAGGATCAGCGCCGACGGTGCGCCGTCGATGAACTGCCGGCCGATGATGAAGGCCTGCGCCAGACCGTCCGGCGAGGGTTGCACCGCATAGCTGAGGTTCAGTCCCCACTGATGGCCGTCGCCCAGCAATTCGGTGAAGCGTGGCGTGTCCTGCGGCGTGGAAATGATCAGGATGTCGCGGATGCCCGCCAGCATCAGGCTGGTCAACGGGTAGTACACCATCGGCTTGTCGTAGATCGGCATCAATTGCTTGGAGATCACCGTGGTCGCCGGATACAGGCGCGTGCCCGAGCCGCCGGCGAGGATGATGCCTTTGCGTTCGGGCAGGATGCGTGCTGCTGTCGTCATGATTTGTCTTCGCTGCCGTAGTGGAGTTCCAGCCATTTCAGATAACCGCCCGAGCGCACGTTGGCGACCCATTGTGGATTATCGAGGTACCAGCGCACGGTTTTGGCGATGCCGGTTTCAAAGGTTTCGGCCGGTTTCCAGCCCAGTTCGCGCTCGAGCTTGCGGGCGTCGATGGCGTAGCGCCGGTCGTGGCCCGGACGGTCCTGCACGAAGGTGATCTGGTCGCGATAGCGGCCGGCGGCCTTGGGGCGCAGCTCGTCAAGGATGTCGCACAGCGTATGGACGACGTCGAGGTTGGCTTTCTCGTTCCAGCCGCCGATGTTGTAGGTCTGTCCTGGCGCGCCGCGCGCCAGCACTTCGCGGATCGCGCTGCAATGGTCGCTGACGAACAGCCAGTCGCGTATCTGCTGGCCGTCGCCATAGATCGGCAGCGGTTTGCCGTCAAGTGCGTTGAGGATCACCAGCGGGATCAGTTTTTCAGGGAAATGATAGGGGCCGTAATTGTTGGAGCAATTGGTGGTCAGCGTCGGCAGGCCGTAGGTGTGATGGTAGGCGCGCACCAGGTGGTCGGACGCCGCCTTGGACGCCGAATAGGGACTGTTGGGCGCATACGGCGTGGTCTCGCTGAACGGCGCGTCGTCCGGGCCGAGCGTTCCGTACACTTCGTCGGTCGAGACGTGCAGGAAGCGGAAATCTTCCCTGGCGCCCGCAGGAAGCGCAGACCAGTAAGCCCGTGCCGCTTCCAGCAAAGTGAATGTACCGTTGACGTTGGTGTGGATGAATTCGCCGGGACTGTGAATCGAGCGGTCGACGTGGCTTTCGGCGGCAAAATGTACGATTGCGCGCGGCTGGTATTGTTCAAACAAGGCATCGATCGTTGCCCGATCGGCGATGTCGGCTTGCATGAAGTGATAACGTGCGTCGCCGTCCAGGCTGCTCAGGTTGTACGGATTGCCGGCATAGGTCAGCTTGTCGATGTTGAGCACATGCTCATTGTTACGCGACAGATAGTCGAGGATGAAATTGCTGCCGATGAAGCCGGCGCCGCCTGTGACGAAAATCATGATAAGTTCCGGTGTTCAGTGCTTAGATTCGAAAGCCGTTCGGGTTTCCCTGCTGCCAGCGCCAGCTGTCGGCGCACATGGTGTCCAGCGAACGCGTCGCTTCCCAGCCGAGGGCAGATTTCGCGAGCGCGGTGTCGGCGTAGCACGATGCAATGTCGCCCGGCCGGCGCGCCGCAATCTGAAACGGGAGGTTTTTGCCGCAAGCCCGTTCGAATGCCTTGACGACGTCCAATACGCTGTAGCCGATGCCTGTGCCGAGGTTGACGGCAAAGCATTGCGGCTTTTCAAGGTATTCAAGCGCGTTGAGATGACCGACGGCCAGGTCGACGACATGGATGAAGTCGCGTACGCCGGTGCCGTCCGGCGTGTCGTAGTCGCCGCCCCAGATATTCAGCTTGTCGAGTTTGCCAATGGCAACCTGAGCGACGAATGGCATGAGGTTGTTGGGAATGCCTTGCGGGTCTTCACCAATCAGGCCGCTCTCGTGCGCGCCGACCGGATTGAAGTAGCGCAGCAAGGCGATACGCCAGTCAGGATGCGCAATATGGAAATCCCGCAGCATGTCCTCGATCACGATCTTGCTGCGACCGTAGGGATTGCTGGCCGAAAGCGGATGCGATTCCGTCAGAGGGAGGTATTGCGGAGCACCGTACACCGTCGCAGAGGAACTGAAGACCAGGGTTTTGACGTCGGTCGCCTGCATCGCTTCAAGCAGGCGGACAGTGCCGACGACGTTGTTGTCGTAGTACTCCAGCGGTTTGACGACCGATTCGCCGACTGCCTTCAGCCCTGCAAAATGAATCACGGCATTGCATTCATGTTGGCGCAAGGCTCTTTCCAGCGCCAGGCGGTCACGAATGTCGCCTTCCACCAGTGTCAGCGTTTTCCCGGTAATTTTTTCGACACGCCGTATCGACTCTGGAAAGCTGTTGCAAAAATTGTCAAAAACGATGACCTGGTGGCCTGCCTGGAGCAACTCCACGCACGTATGAGAACCAATATAACCTGCACCGCCTGTGACGAGGATGTTCATCTGAATTCCGACATGATGTGTATTGCCGCGAATTATGTCAGATTCTGGTAGAACTCAATCTGGTTTTCGCTCAGTGCGCGCAAGTCCTCGTTGTTGATATAACCGCCATACCATTGCGCCGTCAATTCCAGCGCGGTGTACAGCTCCATCTTGGGAATCCAGTCCAGCCGCTGGCGTGCCTTGGAGATGTCCAGGCGCAGGAACGCGGCTTCGTGCGGCGCGCCGGCCTGGCTTTCGAGGCGCACTTCGACCGGCGGCACTTCGTTCTTTTGCAGCGAATGGTTGAAGGTGGCGCAGAGCTGGCTGACCGTTTGCAGGTCGGTGTCGGCCGGACCGAAATTCCAGCCCTCGGCGAATTGCTGGCCCGACTCATACAGTTTTTGTGCCACTTGCAGGTAGCCCGACAAAGGCTCCAGCACGAATTGCCATGGACGGATCGCATGCGGGTTGCGGATGCTGACGGCTTCCTCTTTTTCCAGCGCGCGGATGAAATCAGGAATCAGGCGATCGTTGGCGAAGTCGCCGCCGCCGATGACGTTGCCGGCGCGCACGGTGGCGATCCCCGTCTGGGCGTCGCCGCCTTGCTGGAAGTACGAGCGACGATACGCCGAGGTCACCAGTTCCGCCGCGCCCTTGCTGCTGCTGTACGGATCGTGGCCGCCCATCGGGTCGTCTTCGCGATAGCCCCACAGCCATTCACGGTTTTCATAGCATTTGTCGCTGGTCACGACGACCACCGAGCGCACGCTCGGCGTATGGCGCACGGCTTCCAGCACGTGGGCGGTGCCCATGACGTTGATGGCGAAGGTGTCGATCGGCGTGTTGTAGGAGTCGCGCACCAGCGGCTGCGCCGCCAGGTGGAACACTACGTCCGGCTGGACCGCGGCCATGGTGTCGCTCAGATGCTTGAGGTCGCGCACGTCGCCAGTGGTGGTCTGGACGCAATTCTGGAGACGCGCCAGATGGAACAGGCTCGGATTGGTCGGCGCCGGCAACGAGTAGCCGTAGACCTTGGCGCCCCAACGGTGCAACCACAAGGTCAGCCAGCTACCTTTGAAGCCGGTATGGCCGGTGATGAATACGCGCTTGTCGCGCCAGAATTGTGCTGCCATCAAACTTCCTCATGCACGAAATAAGCAGTGTCGGCATGGGCAGAGGTGCGGATGGTGGTTCCATCACGGTGGCGGAAGGGTTGATCACCAACTTCCTTTCTGAGGCCCCCTGCGGCTGTCGCGACTTTCTTGATTTGATTGATATTGTGACTCTTCTGCGTATTGCTCAGGAGTACTGGAAATTACGCAGATGACGGTCAAATTAAATCATGGGGGGCAACGGCTTCAAGCGATGATCAGGAGGGTATTTGGCATCTAATCCGTGCAAATATGGCGTTTGTAAATAATTTTTTACACATAACGGCGTGCAAAGCGCGCCGTTATGCTTAACCGATATTCACTTTGCAAGTTAATCGCCGAGGTGGAGCGAGATCACGTTCTGCCCCGCAGGAGCGCCAGTCGAACAGGGATCTTCATCGAATGCGATGTCGCCGTTGGCGTCGGCTTCGCCGGTGGCCTTGAGGTTGGCGAAGTCGAACAGATTGCGGTCCATCAGATGCGACGGCGCCACTGTCGAGAAGGAAGCGAAGATGTTGTCGACGCGGCCGGGGAATTTCTTTTCCCATTCACGCATGAGGCCCTTGATCTGCTTGCGTTGCAGGTTTTCCTGGCTGCCACACAGGTCGCACGGAATGATGGGGAATTCCTTGACCTCGGCGTAACGCGTGAGGTCGGCTTCCTTCACATACGCGAGCGGACGGATGACGATCTGCTTGCCGTCGTCCGACTGCAGCTTGGGAGGCATACCCTTGAGTTTGCCGCCGAAGAACATGTTCAGGAAAAAGGTTTCGAGGATATCGTCGCGATGATGCCCCAGGGCAATTTTTGTTGCGCCCAGTTCTGTTGCAACGCGGTACAGGATGCCGCGGCGCAAACGCGAGCACAGCGCACAGGTGGTTTTGCCCTCCGGAACCACGCGCTTGACGATGCTGTAGGTGTCCTGGTTTTCGATGTGGTACGCCACACCCAGTTTTTCCAGGTAGGCGGGCAGGATGTCGGCCGGGAAATTCGGCTGTTTCTGGTCCAGGTTCACCGCGATGATGTCGAAGTTGATCGGCGCACGCTCGCGCAAGGTCAGCAGGATGTCGAGCAGGGCGTAGCTGTCCTTGCCGCCGGACAGGCAGACCATCACCTTGTCGCCGTCCTCGATCATGTTGTAGTCGCCGATGGCCTGGCCGGTCAGGCGGCACAGGCGCTTGTGCAGCTTGTTGTTTTCATAGGCAATTTTTTCCGCCTGCTTGACCGATGGTGTTGCGTCGGCAAGGTCAGGAGTGGCGAGGGCGTTTTCAGCGAGTTTGGCGTGTTCGAGCAGATCGTTCATCTTGGGTCCTGCAAATAGAGGGTTCAGAGCGCTTCTTTGACGCGGAAGACTTCCACGCCGACCGAGTCGCAATCGGGATAGACGTCGGGCTTCTCGGTCGAGACGCGGACGGCGCGCACCTTGGGATGCGCCAGCATGGCCTTGACGACGTCGTCGCACAAGGTTTCCTGCAAATGGATGTGGCCCTGCGCCATGCGCTTGGCGATGGTGCTGCGGATGAAGTCGTAATCGACCACTTCCTGCAGCTGGTCGTGTTCCGGCGTCGACATGGCCAGCGGAATGAACAGGTCGACGTTGATCAGGATGCGCTGCTCGCCTTTCTTCTCGAACTCATGCACGCCGATGTTGATCAGCACTTCATAGTTGCGCAAGAACAGGCGGCGGCAATCGTTCAGTTCGGGATGGGAAAGAGAGAACATGGAATCCAGACAAAAGAGATAAAAGGATAAAAGGATAAAAGGCTAAATAAGCCCGGGAGCGCCTACTTGGCGAGGAACATCACGTCGCGTTGCAGCGGCACCAGGTGCTGGCCGCCGTCGACAAGGATCGTCGTGCCGGTGATCGCCTGCGCGGTGGCGACAAAGCAAACCGCGGCGGCGACGTCGTCCGGTGTGCTGCTCTTGCCCAGCGGGGTCACGCGATGGGCCTTCTGGAACCCGGCTTCGCTCTGGTCGCCCGAGACCAGGGTGATGCCGGGCGCCACGCCAACCACCCGCACGCGCGGCGCCAGCGCCTGCGCCAGCAAGGTGGTGGCGCTTTGCAGCGCGGCCTTGGACAGCGTGTAAGACAGGAAATCGGGATTGGGATTGTACAGCTTCTGGTCGAGCAGGTTGATCACCACTGCCTGGCGGCCCGCCGGCGTGGCGTCATACAGGGCTTGCGCCAGCAGTACCGGGGCGCCGACGTTGGTGCGCATGTGGGCGTCCAGCGAATCCATCGAAAAACTCTCGGCCCGGTCTTCGCGGAACAGCGAAGCGTTGTTGACCACGCACGCCACCGGGCCGAGCCGGCCGGCCTGGCGCACCAGTGAGCGCACGCCGGCTTCGTCGGACAGTTCGCATTGCAGGGCAATGGCGCGGCGGCCCAGCGCGGCGATTTCCGCCACCAGCGCCTGCGCCTCGGCCGCCGATTTGCCGTAATGCACGGCGATGTCCCAGCCGTCGCGCGCCAGTGCAAGCGCAATCGTGCGGCCGATGCGTTTGGCGGCGCCGGTGACGAGGGCAACTTGTTGTCGAGACGCGATCATGATGTTCATTTCGTGGTGGGCGCCCTTGGGAGGGCGCAGCGTTCAATGGCGGCTGGAGCCAATTGCGAAGGCAGGAGCGGATTCAAATACAATACGCCCCATCATGCAACTGCAACTACCCGAACCTTCCGCCGATGCGCTGGCCGCTTCCCGTTCTCTCCAGCTCCTGATCGCCGACGACATCCGGCGCAACGGCGGCTGGATTTCGTTTGCACGCTATATGGAGCTGGTGTTGTACGCGCCCGCATTGGGCTACTACAGCGGCGGCGCGGCCAAATTGGGCAAAGACGGTGATTTTACAACCGCACCGGAAATTTCGCCGCTTTTCGGCGCTACTTTGGCGCATTTGGCGACAGAATTGTTCCGGCAGACCGGCGCGGCCGTCATGGAATTCGGCGCCGGCACCGGCAAACTGGCTTTCGATATCCTGAGCGAGCTGCGCGCAGCCGGAAAGTTGCCGGAGCACTATTACATCGTCGAAATCTCGGCGCAACTGCGCGCACGGCAACAGGACAAGCTGCGCGACTTCCCGCAAGTGCAATGGCTGGACAGTTTGCCGCCGTCGTTTTCCGGCGTGGTGATCGGCAACGAAGTGCTGGACGCGATGCCGGTGCAACTGGTGGTGCGCGGCGAACAGGGCTGGCTGGAGCGCGGTGTGGCGCTCGATGATGCGGGTGCCTTCACGTTCGCCGATCGCGCCGGCGACAGCGCGCTCGTGGCACAGATCCCCGACGGCGACGCGCTGCCCGTCGGTTACCTGAGCGAAGTCCACCCCATCGGTGCCGCGTTCATGCAATCGCTGGCGACGATGTTGCAACAGGGAAATGCCGCGGCGCTGCTGATCGATTACGGCTTCCCGGCGGCGGAATATTACTTTCCCGGACGCGCACAGGGCACGCTGATGTGCCATTACCGCCACCATGCGCATGCCGATCCGTTTTACCTGCCCGGTTTGCAGGACGTCACCGCGCACGTCGACTTCACCGCCATGGCGCGGGCGGCGATCGAAGGCGGTCTGGACGTGCTGGGCTATGCCAGCCAGGCGGGATTCCTGCTCAGCGCCGGCATCGGCGAATTGCTGCTGCGCACATCGCCGGAACAAAGCGCACAATACCTGCCGCAATCCAACGCCGTGCAAAAGCTGATCTCGCCTGCTGAAATGGGCGAGTTGTTCAAGGTGCTCGCCGTGGGCAAGAACGTCGACTGGCCCGAGCGTTTGTTAGCACACGACCGCACCCATCGCCTTTAACCTGAAAGTTCATATGATTCGTTGGGTCGTCGTCATCTTCATCGCCGTGATCGTGTTCTCCAGCCTCTTGCCGTGGCTGGAAAAGCTCGGCATCGGCCGCCTGCCGGGGGACCTGCGCTTCAAATTGTTCGGCCGCGTGTTCTCGCTGCCGTTTGCATCGACCATCCTGATTTCGGCGGTGGTGTTTTTGCTGGCGCGCTTCCTGTAGGAGACCGCCATGCGCATCCTGCTGGTCGAAGACGATCTGATGGTGGGTGAAGCGGCGCGCAAGGGGTTGCGCCAGGACGGTTTCGCGGTCGACTGGGTGCAGGACGGCGCTGCGGCGTCGTTGGCGTTGCGCCAGGAAGAGTACGCACTGGTGCTGCTCGACCTCGGGTTGCCGCAAAAGAACGGCCTGGCCGTGCTGCAGGAGTTACGCGCGGCGGGCAACAAGGTGCCGGTGCTGATCGCCACCGCGCGCGACGCCGTCGCTGATCGCGTCGCCGGGCTGGACGCCGGCGCCGACGACTACCTGATCAAACCTTATGACCTCGAAGAGCTCTCGGCGCGCATGCGCGCCTTGCTGCGCCGCCAATCGGGCCGCACCGACAGTCTCATTGAAGTGCGCGACGTCAGCCTGAATCCGGCCACGCGCGAAGTCTTGTTGCAAGGCCGGCCGGTGACGTTATCTGCGCGCGAATTCACCTTGTTGCAGGCCTTCCTGGATCGCCCGGGCGTGGTGCTGTCGCGCGCCCAGCTGGAAGAAAAACTCTACGGCTGGGACGACAGCGTCGACAGCAATGCGATCGAAGTCCACATCCATTCCTTGCGCAAGAAGCTTGGCAGCGGCTTCATCAAGAACGTGCGCGGGATCGGCTATCTGGTGCCCAAATGAACTCGATTCGACGACAACTATTGCTGTGGCTGGCACTCGGCCTGAGCGCCGGCATCCTGCTGGCCGGCATCGCGCTGTACTTTCAGGCGCGCGGCGAAGCCAATGAAATCTTCGATTACCAGATGCGCCAGATCGCCGCTTCGCTGCCGCGCCAGGCATTTGCACCGATTGCACCGGGCCAGGACGCGCCCGGCCTCGACGATGAAATCATGATGCAGATCTGGGACAGCACCGGCACCGTGATCTACCACTCGCACTCGCGCAGCGTGATGCCGCAGCAGGCCGAGCTCGGTTTTGCCGACGTCCCTGGACCTGGCGGCATGTGGCGCGTCTACAGCGCGCAGATCGGCAATACCGTGGCGCAGGTGTCGCAGCCGCAGAGTGCGCGCAAGCAGGTGGCGGCGCAGGCGGCGGTGAAGACGGTGATGCCCTTGTTGTTGCTGTTTCCCTTCCTCGGCGCGCTGATCTGGATCGCGGTCGGCCACGCGTTGGCGCCGGTGCGGCGCGCCGCCGCCGACGTGCAGTCGCGCGACATGCACATGCTGGATCCGGTGGCCGACCATGGCCTGCCGCAGGAAATCCAGCCGCTGACGCATGCTTTTAACGATCTGCTCGAACGCCTGCGCCAGGCCATGCAGACGCAGCGCGCTTTTGTCGCCGATGCCGCGCATGAGTTGCGCACGCCGCTGACGGCGTTGCGCCTGCAGGCGCAGCTGGCCGAGCGCGCCGACAATGACGAAGAGCGACGCGCTGCCTTCGCCGATTTGCGGCATGGTCTTGAGCGCGCCACGCACCTGGTGCATCAGTTGCTGACGCTGGCGCGCCAGGAGCCGGGCGTGCAGGAAATGGCGCCCGTGGAGTTGGCGCCGCTGCTGCGCAGCGTGGTGCAGGACTATGCGCCGCTGGCGGAGCACAAGGGCGTCGATCTCGGCATGACGACGCAGGTGGCGGGCGCCGTCAATGCCAATGCCGATGCCTTGCGCATCCTGTTCGGCAACCTGTTGTCGAATGCGCTGCAATACAGCCCGTCCGACACTACCGTCGACGTCGCCATGCGGACCGACGGCGATGCGCTGGTGGTCACGGTGGAAGACTGCGGTCCGGGCATTCCCGAGCAGGACCTGGAACGCGTGTTCGATCGCTTCCACCGCGCTGCCAACGTACTGCCGTCGCAGCCCGGCAGCGGCCTCGGCCTGGCCATCGTGCGCCAGATCGCCGATCTGCACGGCGCACGCGTGCGGCTGGAAAATACCGGCGCCGGTTTGCGGGCGGAGGTGTTCTTTGCCCCAGCCAAGGTGTAACAGTTTGTTTCCTTAAGTCTGTCTTAATTTTCGGGTTTTACGCTGCATTCCATCGGGTGGAGAGGCCACCCTTATCGCAAGGAGTGCACCATGAATCGCCGTACTGTTTTCGTTCGCAATACGCTCGCCATCGCCCTGGCCGCCGTCGTCGGCGGCAGCTACGTGTATTTCCGCGGCGCTGAACTGCCGGGAGCGCAGGCTGCGATCCTGTCGGCGCCGGTGGCTGTTGCGGCCAGCGCTGCCGGCGCTCCCGTCTCCGGGTTGGCGACGCCGACCGATTTCTCCGGCATCGTCGAGCGCGCCGGCCCGGCGGTGGTCAACATCAGCGTGACCGGCAAGGCGCAACGGGTGTCTGATGACGCTTCCGCCGATGCCGATCCCAATGATCCGTTCTCCGAATTCTTCAAACGCTTCGGTCCGCAATTCCAGCAGCAGCCGCGCACGCCGCAGATCATGCGGGGCCTCGGTTCGGGCTTCATCATCAGCCCGGACGGACTGATCCTGACTAACGCCCATGTGGTCGACGGCGCACAGGAAGTCACCGTGAAGCTGACCGACCGGCGCGAGTTCAAGGCCAAGGTGCTGGGCGCCGACAAACAGAGCGACATCGCGGTGATACGCATCGCCGCCAGGGATTTGCCGACGGTGCAGATCGGCAATCCGGCGCAGGTCAAGGTCGGTGAACCGGTGCTGGCGATCGGCTCGCCCTACGGCTTCGACAACACCGCGACGGCCGGCATCGTCAGCGCCAAGTCGCGCGCCCTGCCGGACGACAATTACGTGCCGTTCATCCAGACCGACGTCGCCGTCAATCCCGGCAATTCGGGCGGCCCGCTGTTCAACCTGAAAGGGCAGGTGGTCGGCATCAACTCGCAGATCTACAGCCAGACCGGCGGCTATCAGGGCCTGTCGTTCTCGATCCCGATCGACGTCGCCATGAAGGTCGAGCAGCAGCTGGTCCAGCACGGCAAGGTGACGCGTGGCCGTCTCGGCGTGTCGGTGCAGGAAGTCAACCAGGCGCTGGCGGAATCCTTCGGCCTGAAGAAGTCGGAAGGCGCCCTGGTCAGTTCGGTCGAGAAAGGCAGTCCGGCCGAGAAAGCCGGCGTGCAGCCGGGCGATGTGATCCTGCGCTTTAACGGCCAGGCGATCGATCACTCGGTGGACTTGCCGACACTGGTGGCCGACACCGCGCCGGGCACCACGCAAAAGATGGATGTGATGCGCAACGGCGCACTGAAGTCGCTCACTGTCACGGTCGGCGAGATGAAGCCGGTCAAGGAAGCTGCGGCCAGCCGCAACGAGCCGCAAGGCAGGCTGGGACTGGCGGTGCGTCCTCTGGACAAGAGCGAGCAGCAGCAGATCGGCGTGCACGGCGGCTTGCTGGTGGAGGACGTCAACGGTCCGGCGGCAGTGGCGGGCATCCAGAGCGGCGACGTGATCCTGTCCTTGAACGGCAATGCGGTGACCAGCGTCGAGCAGTTGCGCAGTCTGGTCGGCAAGGCCGGCAAGAGCGTGGCGTTATTGGTGGAGCGCGGCGACGACAAGATCTTCGTGCCGGTGTATCTGAACTAAATCGGTTGGTGCAATAAGAAAAGGCCGGATCGCAACAGCGTCCGGCCTTTTTTTCATGCTGTGCGGGAAGAA
>Ga0105240_10000345_pt1 | contig 87058 bp, 89 predicted proteins | sample KBSC54metaG_FD_80426 | JGI IMG/M metagenome (GOLD analysis project Ga0105240, IMG submission 80426) | Corn rhizosphere microbial communities from Kellogg Biological Station, Michigan, USA - KBS C5-4 metaG | ecosystem: Host-associated > Plants > Roots > Rhizosphere > Soil | place: Michigan, USA...
AAATCAAAAGATATTAGATAAAATAGCAAATCAGGTAAATAGTACCCCTAGAAAATGTCTAGGGTATAAAACTCCCAAAGAAGTGCTTATGCAGCACTGTCGCATTGCATTGTAGAATCCACCCCTTTAATATTTTATATCTATTTGAAAAATATGGAATTTATTTATAAGCTAAAGACTATTTTAACTAGCAACTGGTTAAATTTTCAGCTATTATATGCCATAAGCAACCATTTTTAACTATACCTTATGACGACGAGAATAGAACGATTGCGAAGCCAGATTTTAACCACTGAACAGGGTTGGCGTTTAGGGCTAGGTAGCGCGGCTATTTTTGCCTGTTTAGCCTTGCTCAGCTTGTTTAGCACCCTATCAGGCTGGCGTGCTGATGCCCAATTGTCTTCAGAGGCTCAGGCCCGGGCAGCCATTATGCGCGATTTATCTTCCTCTGTCAGCGAATTAACAAAAGTCATTCCTCAGGCGCATTTGTTTGGCTATCAAGCCCCAGTTTCAGCTTATATGCCAATTACCAGCTTGCAAATGCGTTTAACAGGCATTGTGCAGGAAGCTGCAGCTGAGGAAGGCAGTTCCTTTTCCAAGGCGATTATTTCTTTGCAAGGTGGTGTAGGCAAGGTTTATCAGGTAGGTGATATGGTCATGGAAGGAATTAAGTTAATGGAAATTAAGGCGAACGGTGTGATCTTGGATAACAACGGTCATTCTGAGCGTTTGCCTATGCAGAGGGCTAGACTAGGGAGTAGAGAATGAAATGGATGAAAGTTCTTTTGTTCTGTTTTCTACCCTTGTTGCTTTTATCTTGTGCTTCGATGCGTTCAAACCAAGAGCTTCAACTGGGTAAAGCCAATTTTGAGTCTGGTTTTTTTCGTGAATCATTTCGTCAATTATTACCGCTAGCCTATAATGGCAATGCAGAAGCCCAATATGGGGTTGGCTACATGTATTATTATGGCTATGGGGTTGCGCAAGATACCGAAACGGGTACTTTCTGGATTAAGAAATCAGCTGATCAAGGTTTCCCCAAGGCGATCGAAGCTTTGCATACCATGAAAAACCCTAATGTGCCGAGTGCTTATTAATATTTAAGCCGCCTTTAATTCCAAGTGAACTATTTTCTTAATTCCTGCTTTTCTAAGCTAACCTTGGCATTGAATTAAATTTAAATATTCCATATAATTTTTATCACTTTCTTGTAATGACATAACATCTATTATGGCTAATGGAGTATCTATATGAGCCTAAGTCACTCGCCATTTGAAACCAACTTAAAGGGAAAACCCCTTGCATTAGAAACTGAATCTCGTGTTATAGAATTAAGTGCGTATAATTACTTGCAAGCGGTGGTGCCACGCGAAGGGTATGTTGTAAGAAAAATAAAGCTTATTAAAGCCCCTCTCTCTAAATTGGAAAAATCTCACCTAGATCGTTATCAGTGCTATTGCACTCCTAATGCGACTTCTTTGTTGTTTGCTCAGGATGCCAAGGATGCTTTACCTAAGATTGCTGCTGCAAGTATTTTTTATGAAGTGGGAACATCTGATCTTTATAGGTTTTTCAATAAACAATTAAATTTATGCCTAATTGATGCTCTAGAGGCTATAACCGGACTGAGTAATGCTATTCAAGAAGAAATAATTGCTTATAAAGAATATAAACCTAAGATAACAGGCCTAGATTTCAGAGAAGAACATGCTGGTCTATTTACTTTTGAGTATGTCTTATTCTTGCAGTTTTACCTGCAAAGTCCTAATCTATCTGCGTACCTTGCCCAGAATAAGGATGCATACCTGTCTCTGCAAAATATATTAAGGATAGTATCGGGCATCGAGCTTTACAAAAAAAAGGGGGATAGCTCAATTTGTGCCTATATTGTAGATGGTAATTTACTAATTAATAAATTGAGACAGATGCGAGAAAAAACCATAGTGACATCTCATTCTAGCGACTCAAAAAAATTAGAAGAGCAGCAATTATTACCTACAAGTACCAGTAAAAGCAGTGCCGCTATGCTAAGCCTAGAAGAAGTTCTTAAAAGCAATATTTATCAAATAACAGAAAGCACTAAAAATTATTTGATGGCTGTTGCACCGAGTAAAGGTTATAAAGAAGGTAAGATTAAAACAATTAAAGTACCTATCCCTCAATTTCCTGGAGTATTTCAGGAAAGGTATCAGTGCTGTTACACGTTGGAAACTCCTGCATTACTGTTTGTCCAAAATGCTATAGCCGCTTTACCAAATATCGAAAGTAGTGTTATTTACGAGGTAAACACAGATGATATTTATAATTTTCTTGCAAAACAATTAACTCGTGTTTTAATTGATAGCTTAAATTCCATGAGCACTGTAAGTGATGCAATTAAACAACGCATCACTGCTTATCAAACAAATAAAAATAATATACAAGAGTCAAGGTATCAATCTCTAGAGCAATATTATGGATTCTTCTATCCAAATACTTCTAATTATTCTGCATTTACTTTAGATGATAGACAGATATGCACCGATCTTATCAACAATGAATTTGAAAATCTGCGAAATAGACTTAAGAGCATAGCGGGTATTGAATTAAACAAGAAAAAGAGCAGATATCATATCGGTGAATATATTATTTTTGCATATATTGCGGATGGTCATTTACTCCTTAATAAATTGGCGCAAATAAGCATGAAAGCAACAGCTGCAACGGATGCTTCCAGCTCTTCGTCAATTCTAAAAGAATCATCTATATCACCACCGAAGAACCTGCTAGGTGATACAAAAGCCGTGCGGATGTTTCCTGCTGTTTCATCACCATTATCTACAAATGCTGATCGGTGTCAGCAAGAAAGCCAACAAATTTCGACACCTTAAACCTCAAGCAGTTGTTGGTCAATGAATTGAAACAGGCAAGGCAAATAAGGTAGAGCCATGTCAATGTTTTTGCACGATGTTTAATCGCATTAGGTCATGCGTTAGCAAAAACGATTACTGTAAACTTACTTAACTTATTTTAAATATCAACTCTGCCTTAACCAAGCCCACATTATTCAAACGCTGGATTGAAGCTTGTTTGATAATCAGATCCTGTTCCTGGGCGAATCCAATTAGCCAGATCATGAAGCTGTCAAAATCAACTTGATCAAATACACAATGAATTTCCTCAGGGTTGGTTTGGGCTAGTTGACTCATGTTTTTGCTGTGAGGAGCCTGGGAAAGTGCTTCTTGCACGGCATTAAGGCGGCGGGAGAGTAATTTACCTGAGGGAGCTTCTTGCTTGGCCTCCAGGGATTTGAGTTGTCGGCTGGCTGCATCCATCCAAATGGCGGTTTTCTTTTCGTGGTGAATTTTTTGACGCAAATCATCGAGATGATCATGGAAGGGTGACCAGATCAGGATATAAAGTAATAAGATACTAACCAGGATGGTGCCACCGAGAATGGTATTCTTTTCGCGCGATTCTAGATTTTGCCAACGTGCCTTGAGTTTTTCTTGATAGGGCTGCCAGAAAGCTTGAGCTTTTTGGAAATAAGCCTGGATCTGGCGATTTAGATTTTCAGCCAGAGGCTTGCATTGCGTAAACAAAGGTTGGAATCGAGATTTCATGAGTGTTTACCTATTATCGTAATGACTGCTTTCACCTGATGGCCAACCAAACTGGCGTTTTGTTGCTTGACCTCAAGACCTTTTTCTTTCAAAGACAGAATAAAATTATCCAAGCTGTTAAATGATGAAGCGGTTAAATCCAGACTGAGTTGATTATTTTGAAAGTGTAAACTCTGGATACGTACAGCAGAAGACGCTTTGGTCAGATGGCCCAGCCATTGAAACAGCAGGCCCTTTTCACTTTGGGTCAAGGTTTTCTTGAGCTTGGCTTCCATTTTGGTTCGGGGATCCAAGGGGGCTGGCGTGCCTGGAAAGTGAGTCTGATGAGTTTTAGTAATCAGATTTTGCAAATGCTGATGTTCATAAGATAGGATAGCCCAGGAACCGAATTTGCCGAGAAAAATGATACCCAACCACAATGCAAGGGCATAAGCAGCCAGACGCCAGGCTTTTTTATTTTTTTCAGGGATTTTCATTTTGCGTGCTGATAGATAAGGTGTTTGCAATAAATTCAGGAACGGATATTGATGGAGATTAGCTGCACCTTGGTTTAGCCACTGTTCGGCTGAAATTTTCTGGACTTCTAAAGGTAGGCCTAGCGATTTGAGATCATAAGACGCATTCTTATCTTGGAAGATAACCAGTTTCTCCGGCTTCTGAGGCGCTTCTTCTAATTTAAGGGCAAGCAGGGTTGCTAAACTCTGCACATTAATGCTGAAACCAGAATATAAACCTGTGCGTAAGCTGGCCTGATTTTTGCTTAAGTGCAACTGCCATTGGTTTTCGACATAGGGCAGCAAAAAGATATCGGGCAGGATGGCATCGGGTTGAATGCCTGCTTCTTGTAAGTGGGCTAACCAGGTGTTCATGAGTTGTTTTTTAACGACAGCGACCGGTAAAGGCTGTGGTGTGTCATCAGTAGATGTTTGCTGGGCAGGATAAGGTCCAGCCACAAAATGTAGATTATTGACTTCATCCAAAACTTGTTCCTCTAAGGCAAAAGGCAGGGCTTGTTGGAGCCGATAAGCTTTTAAGCGCGGTAATTGAGCTTGGGTGAATAGTACTTCTGAGCTAGGAATAATAATTTGAATCTCATCCGTTTCTAGAGGCTGTAAAGTGGAAAGTACAGCCTGGCGGGTGAATTCACTGCGGCCTTGAGAGTCCATGATCAGCCAATCTGCTTTTGATTTATCATGTTCCAGCCAAATCAATATTTGGCGCTGAGGCAGAGTGACTTCTCTCTCTTGTTGTGAATTGCTATGATTTAGCTTTAGTTTCATATTCCACCTTTGCTTTGCCATAATACTTGAATACTGACTTTTTTATCCTGAGCTAATCTTTGGACCAAAGTGTACAGCAGTAAATGCTGATCGTTTTTATTGACCTGGGTTTTAATCAGAAAATATTGGCTGCTTACCGTGATTCTACCATCAGGTACGGCGCTATTGCGAACCGGGTCGAGATTGGTGAATTGCTCATTGCTGCTAAAAGGCGTTTGCTTACGGATAGCATCAATGATTTTGACGCTTTCTGCGCTTAATTGGGGACTCAAACTTTGGAGAACAGGGCCGGGCGCGGTGTTGACGTTAATCAAGGTGTTCTCCGGTAGAGCAGTGATATAAGGTAATAAACGACTATACAATTGTGGAGTAACGCCCTTGATTAAACGGAATTCAGAGACACTGGCCATTAAGCGATGAGATACTCGATAGGGCTGGGCAAGTTTGAGATAGTATTGATCATCATCAGGATTACTCGAAGAGGAAGATATCCAATTGACTACACTCTTCGTGATTTTTTGGGCGTTTTCATTGCCTAGCTGGGGATTGAGTAGCAGCAATAAGCGTTGAAAATTTGAGGTCCAGGGTTCAGCACTGAGATTATTCAAATTGAGGGCAGCTTGGGCATCATAAATCGTACTCGAGATTTGGAAGTGGTTAACAGTATTAGGCGGTGAACTTAGAGGCAATCGATCAATGACCATGTTCTTTTTTTGATTCAGCCAATTATTGATTAAGGTATCCATAGCCCAGGCTACAGAACCCTGGGCATATAAATTAGCCTGGGTGCTATTCATCAGTAATTCAGTACGCTGAATATCGCGATTGAGACGGGCCATCATATTAATGGCAATAGCTGCTACCACGGCCACCAGAAATAGCGCGACAATGATCGCGGTTCCTTGTTCCCTTCCTTGTAGCGGAAACTGCTGTTGTTGCCATAGCTTATTCATGAGGCACCCGCTCTTGAGGGAGTAAATAAGTTTGTTGCAAGCGACTACCCTGCTTGAAAACGATATTGATTTCTACAGCCCGAGGGAGTTTATCTTTGCTGCCCAGGCTGGTTTGTTGAGCATTCTGCTTAGCTGGTGAATTAGCATTTTCTCGGGCGCTTTCGTCGATTGGCCAGAAAGAATGATATACATTTTTATTGTCTAGATAACGAAAACTCACCTCGGAAAGCCCCTTTAGTAATACTCGACTATGGGGACGGGTATGCGAGCTTTGATCCAGGTTGTCCCAGGTATCACGAATGAGCTGGCCCTGCTCAAAACGGTAGGCGCTACGCTGTAAGCTGCTACTTTGCAGAAAGCCTTCAGGGTTGGCAAAACCAGCATGTGTAAAGTGTATGACAGTCCGGTTAGCGATGAAAGAACCTTCTACCTCGCCTTGCTGATTCACGATAGGGCGGTCGATGGCTTGTTCCAAATCACGAGAAATAAAGATGAGAGCCATTTGAGTTTCGCTAAGTTGTTGCGCATTTTTTTCTGTGCCCGATTGCGCTGATAAAATGGTGTGTAAAGATTTAGTCATAATAAGGGCCACGATGGTAAAAATAAAAAGCGCAATGAGGATTTCAATGAGGGTGAAGCCTATTGACTGATCTATTCCCCTCCTTAGGCAAGGACCGCTGAGCATATAACTACTTCGCGCCATAACGATACCCCGTTAATTCAGTGATCAAGCGATGGTCTTGTCGATGAAATACTTTGACATGTAGTTCAGGAATATGCGCATTACCCGTTGCTTTGATAAAGGCCTGACATTCCCATTCCTGTCCTAAGGCATTTTCGTTTAAATCATAGTGATCCGGAGTAGGTGGCAGTTGCAGAAGTTGAAGGTGTGCACGATTTAAAATATTTAAGCCCACCCAGGTCGCGATGGTTTTTTCCTGTAAGTAACCTGTCGCCCGAATATTTTCCGAAGAGGCTTTAATGATAGCGCTCAGGGCCACACCCAGGATGACTAAAGCCACAAGAACCTCCAGGAGAGTTAGTCCAAGTTCTTTGTACCTGAACCGCTCACCCTTTGAGACGGCCCTAACGGGCCTCCTCAGGGCGAACGGTAACTGATTTCGAAGTAGTCGCTGCATAGGCTTAACCCGGGTAAATTCTGCTTTTCACGGAGCCATCGGCGGCGCCAATAATTTCATAGCGAGGCGCTTCATTTTTTTTACCGATTAAAATCTTAAAAGGGGTGATGGTGCCATTACTGGAAATGAGTAAGGCAGGCGCTCTTTTAAGAGAATTATTTTCGGAAGACTCTGGGCTTACAGGGAGCGTTTGATTGGCAATTTGTACCCGGACTTCGATATTAGAAGGAATGGCGTGTTTACCCAATTCCAGGCTTTGTAAGGCTTCCCAGGTATTAGCGACCCTATCGGAACCCATTTTAGTGGGGCGATATTCATAAAAGCGAAAAGATCGAGAGCTAACCACCAAGCCCAGAGTGGCTGGTTGCAAGAGTGCTTGCTCTTCAGCCAGTGTCAGGGTTTGAGTTAATTCTTGGGTAAAGGCCTGTAATTGCTTATTATCATTGTGGCCAATGGTCAAGACAGCCATACCAGCCACAATGCTGATGATGACTAAAACCACCAGGATTTCGAGTAAGGTATACCCCTTAGCTATTGATATTCCCCTGAGCATCACCATTCCCCCTGTTATTCATGTTCCAATTACCAATGGGGCTATTTCCGTCTCTGCCTTTGGGCCCAAAACTAAAGATTTTTAATTTTTCATCATTATTTTCATATTGATAAGCCTGGCCCCAGGGGTCCGTGGGGACTTCTTGTAAATAACCATCGGATTTCCAATTAACTGGGATGGGTGGGGTGCTAGGCTTTTGCACCAAGGCTTCCAATCCTTGTTCAGTGCTCGGGTAAAAACCATTATCGAGTTTATATAGGTCAAGGCCACTTTGAATAGCCAAGATATCTTGTTTAACTTTAACTTGACGTGCCTGCTCGGGACGGCTCATAATTTTAGGGACAATAATGGCTGCCAGAATGCCGAGAATGACGACAACTACCATGACTTCAACCAGGGTAAAACCCTGTTGGAGAGGGCTTTTTGTGCATTTGTTCATTTAAATGATCTCATTAATAAAATTAAGGGTTTGTGCTAAACTATCAATATAAGGGTTACGAGTTGCAAATTTTATCAAAAATTGTGTAAAAAGGAAACAAATATCTTGGCTTTTTATGTTAAGGAGTGGCTTATGAGTGATCCTAGACCAATGATAAAATCTTATATAGATCAATCGGTTAAACATATAATACCGGCGCATGAATTTTTTCGCTGGGCTCGAGAGCTTGGCGCTGCTTTTGCAAAGCTATTTAAAAAGGATAAAATTCAGCCAACTTCTGCGGCTAAGGGATTTAATGAGTTAACAGAGCCTCAAATTGAAGCTATTAGTCAAATAGATGCAAGCACGGCTACGATGGGAGCAAAATCTTTTGATCCTGAGAACAAAGGGAAAGCGCTAGAAGTTAAAGCATACATGGAATCGCATCTGGGGTATATTTATACTTCATTGGCGAAACCGGTGGCGCAGGAGCAAGACGTGGTGCAGCAAGGAATGAAACTGAAAGGCAGCTAAAAGCTAGGCCAATTCAGGAGTAAGATCATGCTTGAAAGGTTACAAAAACCATTTTTAACAGTGGAAACGGGCGAAGCCTACCAGCCTATCCGCTTGACCTATGCAATCACTAATAAAGAAAAATTGATTAAAATCCTGAACTCGATCAAATGCCTGGAAACGAATGCCCAAGGAAGCTGGCAATGGATCTGGCGAGAGGAATGCAATGATATTCCTTTTGAGTCCAGTGATTTCTTTCAGCGTAATCAGGATAATCCGCTGCGTTTAGGTAGTTTGAGTGTAAGAGAGAATAAGTTATTTTTGAGTTTATCCTCTTTTAAGCGCGCTTGTTTAGCTGTTCCTTTTTTTCATCAAATGATTTCATCTACAGTGGCACAAGTGCATCACGCTGATTTTTTAAATAAAGTATATGCTCTAGATGAGCGTTTGCCTCACGGCCTAACTGATTTGTTTAAAGAAGATGAATTGCAGACGATTCTTGATCAAAGACTACAAGAGTTTGAGAGGGCAACAGAGGAATGTGGGCAGGCTAAGAATATGGATGAAGCGATTGCTATTTTAACCCAATATGTGAATCGCGAATCACACAAGAAATTACCATTTGCTGAGCGTTATGAGTTTGAACTCCAAGAGGGTGGCGATTCTGATCTAATCTTTCTAAGTTTTTATATTTTTCTCCGGGGCCGTGAATTGGTTGCTATTCGTCGTTGGTTAGGTGATACGGGATATACGCTTGCAGATGCCACAGATGAGACCGTTGGAAAAGTTTTTGGTAGTGTGGGTATGGATATTATTGAATAATCACATTACCATTTGATTTAAATCGAAAATCGGTAATAAAACAGCCAGCACAATAAATAGCACGATGCCGCCCATGATTAGAATCAAAGCCGGTTCAAATAAAGACAGTAAAGTATCGATCAGGCGATTAATTTCATCTTCTTGCTGCTGAGCTGTGCGCTCCAATAAATTTTCAAGCTGACCGCTGGCTTCGCCACTGGCGATTAAATGGATGCTCATTGGCGAAAAATAATGGGTTTGTTTAAGTGATAAATGAATAGCTGCACCTTCTCGCACATGACGAGCGGCTTCCTCCACGCTTTTGCGAATGGGAATATTGGTGATTAAATGCGAGGCAGCATTCATCCCATCCAGTATGGGTAGACCAGCAGAGGAGAGCATGGCTAGAGTTCGAGCATAACGTGCGGTATTGATAATTTTGATTGATGAACCGATCAGCGGTAAGCGTAAAAGGAAGCGGTGAAATTTTTCTCGAAATTCAAGGTTCTTATTTAAAGTAGTGCGGAAAGCCCAAATACCAATGATGAGGAGTAATAGGCCGTATAGCCCCCAAACCTTAATGCTGTTACTTACAGCGATTAAGATAACCGTGAGGGTGGGCAAGGCTTGATTCATATGGCTGTAGACGCTGACCATCTTGGGAACCACATATTCCAGCAGAAAAGTAATAATGCCCAGAGAAACAAAAATCAGGGCCGCGGGATAAATTAGCGCATGGATAATTTTTTGTTTTAATTTGTACTGTTGTTCGGTGTAGTCTGCTAACCTTTGTAGAACAGGGCCTAAAGTTCCTGATTTTTCACCCGAGGCAACAATGCTGCAATAGAGTTGGGAAAAAGCTTGGGGATGTTCTCCCAAGGCTGAGGCCAAGGAATGACCTTCCTGCACCTTGGCCTTGACCGATAAGATAATACTTTTTGCTTGAGGATTACTGTTTTGTTCGGCCACAGCTTGCAAGACTTCAGAAATAGGGAGGCCTGCGTCAAATAAGGTAGCTAATTGCCGGGTAATCAGTGTTATCTCTTTATTAGACAATGAACGTCGTCCCAATAAATTCTTGAGAGAAAAGTTCTTGCTGGAAGTTTTTGCTCCTAAGGGAGTCCGAGTAGTATTTGGTTGATGTGTTAGAATCTGAACTTCAGTGGGCAGCAAATTTTTCCCACGCAGCAGCTGTCGTGCTAGCTTGGCAGTGTCTGCTTCAATGATTCCTTTTTGTAGTTTCCCTTTAAGGTCGATCGCTTGATATTGAAAACTGGGCATAGGGACTAGCTCTCAGTGGTTACACGCAACACTTCTTCAATGGAAGTTTCCCCTGCTAAGACACGACGAAATCCATCTTGTTGCAGGCTGGGATAGCGTTCACGCGTGTATTTTCGCAGTTGAGTTTCTGGTGCATGATCGTGGATCATGGTGCGCAGCTGCTCATCGATTTCAATGAATTCATAGACGCCACTACGGCCGCTATAACCGGTGTTTTTGCAGTGTTCACAGCCCTTGGCTTGGTAAAGTGTCGTTGAGGAGTTTTCAGCTATCCCCATTAGTTGACATTCGCGAGCGGTAGCGGGCTGTCCTTGTTTGCAATGCGGACAGAGCATGCGTATCAGACGCTGGGCAACTACGCCGATTAAACTGGAAGACAGTAGGAAAGGTTCAATCCCCATATCATCTAAGCGGGTGATGGCGCCAATAGCGCTATTGGTATGTAAGGTGGAAAGCACCAAATGGCCGGTTAAACTGGCTTGAATGGCGATTTGAGCCGTTTCTAAATCTCGAATTTCGCCCACCATGACCACATCAGGATCTTGGCGCAAAATGGCGCGCAAGCCCTTGGCAAAGGTCATGTTTACTTTGTAATTGACCTGAGTTTGGCCGATGCCGACTAGATCGTATTCGATAGGATCTTCTACCGTGAGAATATTGCGTTTACGGTTATTGAGGGCGGTAAGGACAGCATACAGGCTGGTGGTTTTACCCGAGCCGGTGGGCCCTGTCACGAGGATAATACCATGAGGTCGGTGAATGAGTTCTTGCATGTGCTTAAACGTAGATTCAGACATGCCTAATTGGGCGAGATTAAGCTGACCGGCTTTTTTGTCTAATAAACGCAGTACCACGCGCTCCCCATGACTGGTGGGAATTGTGGAGACACGGACATCAACAGTGCGTCCACCGATACGCAAAGTAATGCGGCCATCCTGGGGTAGACGCTTTTCAGCGATATCAAGTTTGGCCATAACTTTGATGCGAGAGATGATTAGCGGGGCGAGAATGCGAGGGGGTTCTAAGACTTCACGCAAGACGCCATCGACGCGAAAACGTACATTGACCTGGGTTTCAAAGGTTTCGATATGGACATCAGAAGCAGTTTCCTTGATGGCCTCTGAAAGCAAGGCGTTTAATAAGCGGATAATAGGTGCTTCATCTTGTTTTTCCAGCAGATCTTCCGTTTTGGGCAATTCCTGCATTAAGGCGAAAAGATTCATTTCTTCACCAAAATCCTCGGCCATTTGCATGGCCGTATTGGTATCTGTTTCATACAGCTTTACGAGGAGCTGATTGAAGCTTTCTTCACTGATTTGCTCCAACTGCAGAGGCATGCCTAGATGACGACGGAGTTCATTGAAATGTTCTGTTTGAGGTTTATGACAATAAACAACTTTGGCGCTTTCCTGTTCAGTGCCGGCGTTTTCAATAGCAATGACCAGGAGACCGGTTTTCTTGGCAAAAGCGAAGGGAACGGGCTGCATAGGGCACCTTAGCCATTGAAGGGTTGAGGTAGGACAACTTTATTTCCCCAGGGAGGCAAGATGTTTGTTTCAACACGCTTACCGATCTTCTTGAATTGATGGGGTTCCTCAATTTGTGTTTGACGGAAAGATTCATATTTAGTGTGCGTAATTGCGGTGGATTCATCAGAGGTGTGCATGATTGTAGGTTTGATGAAGACCATCAGCATTTTCTTTTGCACGGAAAGCGATTTTTGGGTGAAGGCTAGCCCCAATAAAGGAATATCGCCTAGAATGGGAATCTTATTAATATTTTCATTCACATTGTTGCTGATTAAACCACCAATAACCAAGACGTTATCACTGTTGACGATGACATCATTTTTAATTTTACTGATGTTAATGAGCGGGTTAAGACCCGGGTTATCTGGGTTACGTAAGGAGTCATTTTTGAGTGTGAGACCAAGACGAACTGCATTGCCCAAGTTAATTTGGGGAGTGACATCCAATTGCAGGGACACGCGTTTGCGGTCAATGGTGTTAAATGGAGTCACCGTGGCAGTTTGTCCAGTGGTGGAATAAGAGCCGGATTGTTCAGGGACATCTTGCCCGACTTCAATGGTGGCTTTGTGATTATCCAAGACCATGACGCTGGGTGTGGAAAGAATGTTAATGCCATTGATATTTTCTAACACATTTAACACTGCACGAATTTGCACATTAGGAATGATGCCGATGTTGCCTGCGCCAGGAACGGGGAAATTAGTCGGCAATAGGCCATCAGGCGTGCCATTAGGTAAATTGCCTGGTGTGGTTAAGGTTCCCCATTGAATGCCTAGATTTTTGATATCACCTTCGTCAATTTCAGCAATGACGGCTTCAATTAAGACTTGTGCGGGACGCACGTCTAAACGGGCAATCACGGTTTTCAAAGCCTGCATAATTGAGGCTGGTGCAGTGATAACCAGTGCATTGGTGCCTAGTTCAGCTTGAATACTAGTTGTCATGGAGCTGGTAGAACTGGTGCTGCTTTTGCTACCTGTGTTCACTGCGGCCGCAGCATCGACGGCGCTGCCTTTCCCCAGCATGTTTTGGGCTACTTTGCTCATGAGCGGTGCCATTTCTTTGGCTTTAAGATAACGCAAATAAACAACTTCAGTATTGCCCGCACCAGAGGCTGCTGGCGCATCTAATTGGATGATCAACATGCGGGTTTTGAGCCGGGCCGCCTTGGTTCCGCTTAGAATAATACTATTGCTGCGTTCATCGACGGCGATCGAAATGGAAGGAGATTCGCCGGTAGCGCGAACGCCAGCTTGTAAATTGGTTAGTACGGTGGCTACCTGAGCAGCGGAGGCACGGTGTAATGGAATCACTTCGATGTTATTGTTGGCCGATTTATCAACCTCTTGGACTAACTTGACGATACGCTTTAAATTATTAGCACGGCCGGTGAGGATTAAAACATTGCCGGGTGTATAGGCAGAGACATTACTCCATTGTGGCAGCAGTGGGCGAATAGAGGAAATCACCTGCATAGCGGAAATATTGTCCAGTGGAATGACACGGACCACCACTTCATCGCCTTTGCCAGGATTTCTTGCGGTAGCGACACGGCTGGCCATTTCTGCGCTTTCCATATTAGGAACAATTTTAATGACGCCGTCACTCGGAATGGCTGAATAACCCAGGAGACCCAGGATGGAAAGAAAAACTTGATAAACATCATTGTGAGCAATAGGTTTGCTGGAAACCAAAGTAATTTTTCCGCTAACGCGAGGATCGACAATGAAATTTTTTCCGGTTTCTTGGGCGACTTCATTGATAATACTAAGAATATCAGCATCTTGCAGGTTCCAGAGAGCGGAAGCTCCTGTTTTGCTGGTGGTAGGTCCGACGGCTGGGGCTGAATGACCACCTAACAGGGGCGCGTTATTCTCAGCAACACTGAACTGACTGCTAACCAGCAGGATGAACCCGGTCATTACTAGAGATATTAATCTTGATTGCTTCATTCTTAGTCTGTTTATATTCAGTTGAAAACTGAGGAAATTCTACCAGATTGTTCTTTTTTTAGTAAGTAGTTGTTTAGGAAATTAGCAAAAAATATAGTCCAACCCAATAAATAGAGTATTTTTTAATCAAAATCTTGATTTTTCTGCACAGACATTCACACGAGGGGTGGAGCGGAGGGAGGGCTCCCAACGCACCAGTGTTAGGAACCCCGCAGCGACAGGACCCCGAGTCCTAAATTTTATACATGAGATTAAATTCAAAGCAGTGAAAAAGAAGATGGTACTGGAAAAATGCGTTTGACAAAGAGGTTAGGGCTGCTGGTAAAATAACTCACGACATTTTCGCATGGTTTTCTCAAGGCCATCTTTAAATTCAACTTCTCGTTTTTATCTCTGTCTCAAAGGATCATGAGTTTGTGTAAGTGTCCAAGATCATGATTACTGCTAAGCGTTCTTCAAAGGAGAATAGATATGTTTAAACTGTTTAATCGTTCCTCTGGTACCTTTCTCATAATAGGTTTGATTTTATCAATATATCAACCTGCTTTTGCAGCCAAGGTGGAGGATCTTGCGCATCAGCCCTTGAAGGCCTTGAGCAGTTTGGGGCAGTTTAAAATTGAGAGCGCCGGTATTACGCCATCAATCAGCATGAAAGAACACAGCCGTGAGTTTGATTCCAAGAAAAATCTACATATTCGTTTACAAGAATCCTATGCCGGATATCCAGTATGGGGGGGGGATGTGGTTGTGCATGTCCCTCAAGATCCTAAGACACGGTCTCCTCAAGTTCTGGCGACACAAACTTGGAATACTATCGTGGACCAGGCTGCAAAAGGATCCATGAATGGTATTCTTTATAAAGATCTTGATTGGGATTTACAAGATACGCCTACTTATATTTTTGAGCAAACTCGAGCGGATCAAGTTTTATCACAAGCCATTACTCATTATCAGCAAGAAGTGGGTTATAGTGGCAAGATTGCAGAGAAACAAGCTCGTCTCATGGTGTATGTAGATAAAGAACAAAAAGCCCATTGGGCCTATTTTATTCAATTTGTACAGGAGCCTGCTAAAGGGATTCCAGCCAAGCCGACTTATATTATGGATGCTTTAAGTTTAGAGGTTTATCGCCATTGGGACGATATTCAACCTCAGGCTCATGTCCTAGTAGGAGGATACGGTGGTAATTCTAAAATGGGAAAATTAACGTATGATGGTTTGATCAATGATCTTCCTGCTTTAACCATTGAACGCAATGTTGAACAAAACAGTTGCTATCTACGCAATGACGAGGTAGAGGTCAAAGATTTGCGTAAAAATGAAATGATCGAGAAATTTTTCTGCAAGCTTCCGAATGGCCAGCATAATAATGTTTATTGGCATGGCAGTTTGGATTCTGTTAATGGTGCCTATTCTCCCGCCTTAGATGCTTTATACATCGGAAAAATAATTAGAGACCTGTATCAGGATTGGTATGGTATTCCTCCGTTGGTGAGAAATGCTAAACCCATGTTATTAATTATGCGTGTTCATTGGGATGCAGAAAATGCTTATTGGGATGGTAGCAAGATGACTTTTGGTGATGGGGGAATGACTTTTTACCCTATGGTTTCTCTAGGGATCGGTGCACATGAAGTGAGTCATGGTTTTACTCAGCAACATTCTGGGCTCCTTTATTATGGACAATCTGGGGGATTGAATGAATCTTTCTCAGATATGGCCTCTCAAGCTGCAGAATTCTATGTTTGGGGTAAGAGTTCCTGGCTCATTGGGGCAGAAATATTTAAAACAGATAATAAGGCTTTACGTTATATGGAACATCCTTCACTGGATTGCGAGGAACTGGATCGAGAATATTGTTCGATTGAACGGATAGCAGATTATACGGATGATTTAAATGTGCATTATAGTAGCGGTGTTTTTAATCGAGTCTTCTTTTTAATTGCCAATGCACCGAAATGGGACACTCATAAGGCTTTTGATGTCATGGTCCAGGCAAATCGTTATTATTGGACGCCCACCACCAGTTTTGCCGCCGCAGCTTGTGGGGTGAAATTTGCAGCCCAAGATTTGGGCTATCCCAATAAGGCTTTAATTAATGCCTTTACTGAAGTGGGGTTGGATATTAGTCAATGCTAAGTTACAATCACCAAACACCATCAGCGGGTGTAGTTCAATGGTAGAACAGGAGCTTCCCAAGCTTCTAACGTGGGTTCGATTCCCATCACCCGCTCTTTTATTTGTATAAGGAATATCTATTATGAATCGATTTTTTAAAAGCGCAGGCGTGTTGTTCGGTTTGATCATTGCAGTTGTAGTTGCCGGTGTTTTGTATATCACGACCAAGGTTGATCCTAATGAGTTTAAGCCTCTTATTGTTTCACAATTTAAACAATTTACCGGTTTCGAAATCAGTATTCCGGGGCAGTTGTCCTGGTCTTTTTACCCTCATTTAGGGATGGGTGTCAGTGAAGTAAAAGTTAGTGATCCCGGTGTTTTTACTTCGCAGTTAAAAAATTTGGTGGTCCGTGTGCGGTTTCTTCCCTTGCTGCATAAGCAATTTGATTTTTCAAAACTCAGCATTGAGGATTTGCGGCTAAATGAGCTTCAAGCGACCAATGTGCAGGCTAAATTAGCACTGACAAACCAGGTTTTATCTATTCAATCATTAACCGCACAGCTCTACCAAGGACAATTGGATAGTCAGGCAACAATTAATTTGCAACAAGCGACTCCGGTCATGCATATCACCGGTAATTTAAATCAAGTCGAGGTAGCTGATTTGATTAAGGGGCTTTCTGGCATTGTCCCAAAATTTGAACTTAGTGGAATTGCTAATTTTAGCGGTGATTTGACCACCAAAGGCAAACAGAAATCTGAACTCATTAACCAATTAAATGGGCAGGTGGGGGTTGCGATGAGTAATGGGGTTGTTAAGGGTATTGATCTGGCTTTTTATGTTAATACTGCTGTGGCCTTAATCAATAAGGAACCTTTACCACAGAAACCTGAAAATACTCAAACTGAATTTGGAAATTTAACAGGCACCGCCCAGGTTAAAGACGGCATCATGACTACCAATAATCTAACCTTGGAATCGCCGTTATTTCATGCTAGTGCTAGAGGGACCATTGATCTTAATAATCAATCGATTGATTACCATATGGATATCATTTCCAAAATAGATCCCAAAGCTAATAAGCTCTTGGCTCTTTATGGCAAAGCAGTTCCTGTGCGCGTTACGGGTAGTTTGAGTGATCCTTCAATTGCCTTGGATACTCTGGCTTTAATGAAAGAAGTAGGCACAGAGCAATTGCAGCGTATAGGTCAGGAAATACAAAAAGCGATCCCTGAAAAAGCCAATAATTTTATCAAGAGTCTATTTCATTAATCAGGAAGAGTATCGAAACTATGATTCGTTTAATTACGGCTAACTTAAATGGTATCCGCTCGGCGCATCGCAAAGGATTCTTTAAATGGGTTGCCAAGCAGAACGCTGATTTAATATGTTTACAAGAAGTCAAAGCCCAAGAAAATGATATCGAAAAGTTATCTTTAGAATTACCGGGTTACCAGGGTTATTACCATTGTGCACTCAAAAGAGGTTACAGCGGTGTGGGTATTCTCACCAAGCACCAGCCTTTGCAAGTGACTCGAGGCTTGGGTTGGGATGTGGCGGATGATGAAGGCCGTTATGTGCAACTTGACTTTGACGAGCTTAGCGTGGTTTCTCTCTATATGCCTTCTGGTACCAGTGGCGAAGAGCGCCAAAATGTTAAATATGATTTTATGAAACGCTATGAAAAGCATTTGAAAAAAATTGGGCAGAAAAAGCGAGAATATATCATTTGCGGTGATTGGAATATTGCTCATACCACGATAGATCTCAAGAATTGGCGTAGTAATCAAAAGGCTTCAGGTTTTCTGCCCGATGAACGCGCCTGGATGGACAAATTATTTGGTTCCTTAGGGTTTGTGGATGCCTTTCGCGTTGTGAATCAGCAACCAGAGCAGTATACCTGGTGGTCACAACGCAGTGCGACTGCTTGGGCCAATAATGTGGGTTGGAGGATTGATTATCAAGTAATCACCCCCGGCCTCAAAGATGTAGTAAAGAATGCACATATTTATAGAGAAGAGAGATTTTCTGATCATGCCCCTTTGGTAATGGATTATAAAGTGAGGAAATTGTAGATCGATTTAAGCCTATTTTAAGCTGGCAGGTCTACAATATAAGTAAGAGTAAAGAGGTGCGAGATGGAAAACGAAATGGGGTATATTCTTGCTAAAGGGCCGGAAGGGTTGCAGGGTGTTTTAGGGGAAGTGCTTAATAAAACTACTGCTGATCCTGCATTTAAAGCCCAACCTCATTATATTCTTTATGAAATTGGCAATCAGAAGTCTCTCATCAAAATGGATTTTAAACAATGGCCTGTAGTGTTCTGGTATTATGATTTATTGGGTCGGTCAGCGACTTCCAATGTGAAAGAAGTATTGGCTAAATTTGCTTGGGAGCAATGTGGTGAAAAAGAGTGGTTTTATCATCAGCAAGGCGGAATGGCTGCTTATTTAAAAGAAGCAGGGGTTAGTGAAGAAAGTGCTTTCTTAGAGTGGCGAGAAAAGATTTTTGAAGGAAAAATGGCAGCAGAATAGGGGGATAGGGATATGTCCATACTTAAAATAGAACTGACTAAAGAAGACTTAAATAGAGTCGAACGCCAACAAGGCTTAAATATTTTAGGCCACGTCGAACAGGCAAAGCAAATGATGAGCCAAGGATTAACTTTCTTTAGTGCGCATAGTGGTACTGTTTCTTTCGAAAAGGCAGATGCTGAAATCAAAAAGGTTGATCGAAGTGGTGTGCCTTTGCGCAGCCTGGTGCAAGACGTAAAACCAGAATTGGATTTATAAATTTGCTTGCAACAAAAAATCTTCTGCGTTTTCCCGGGTAATATAAACGACCTCATTGGCTTGAGGGAATCTTTCATAAAAATAATCGAGCGCTTTCTCATATCGAGGTTGCGGTCCATTCCAGGTTACTTGATAGGGCGTTATTGACTTTCCTCGAATGGCAACAAAATCAACCTCACCTTGTCCTGTTTCCTGCCAATAAAATACTTTTTCATGGCTTTTCTTTAAATGCAAAAATACCATCAATTCTAGGCTCTTCCCTAGGTCGCGAGCATTGGTGGCGGTGATGGCATAACGCAGACCTGAATCAATGGGATAATATTTCTTTTGTTTGCTTAATTGTTTTTTCTCTGAAAAAGCAAAGTAGTGACATGCAAATAATAAATAAGCCTGTTCACAAGCTTCAAGATAGGATTTTACAGTGTCAACAGTTAATCCAGTAACAGCTGCTATTTTGCGATAGCTGAGTTCGGATCCACAGCTTTCAAAGGTCATTTTAGCAACTTGCTTGATGGAGTCGGGTGAGCGAGAATGTACTCTTTTTAAGACATCACGCAGAATAATGTCATTAAAATACTCCTGTAATAATTGGTAGGGGTGCTCATAGGTCAAAGGACGTGGAAATCCTCCGGAGATTAAATAGTCTTCTAGATTATTTTCAGGAAACATAATCTTATATTCACTTAAAGAAAATGGATATAATTCCAGCAAAATGTGTCTTCCAGTCAAGGCGGTTGCAAATTCACCGCTGAGTAGGCGAGAGTTAGAACCCGTTAAAACAAAATAGTTTTGTTTGGGTCTTTCAAGTTGTGTGTGTAGCCATTTTTCCCACTCTTGAACATTTTGAATTTCGTCAAAAAAGAAATAGCAGGGAGTTTCCGCAGGTGTTTGATCTCTGGAGACTTTAACGATCTGACTTAACAGCTGGTGATTCAGATATTCCATTAGTCGAGGATCTTCAAAATTACAAAAATAACAGTGTGAGAGCGATAATTGGTAATATTGAGGTAGCTGGGATAATAAAGTTGATTTACCGCATCTTCTAACCCCTTGGATAATCAATGCCAGATCAGTATGTAGTTTTTGAGGTAGACTGATTTGTCGATGAACTCCTACGATGGGAGGTTTGTCCCAAAAGCTCCAGTCTTGAAGAATGTTCATAAGCGATTGATTAGATATCATATATTATTAAACTAAGACCTGATTTCCAATATTGTCAAGTATAGTCGACAATTTATTTATTGTCAAGTTAACTTGACAGATATACCTGGAGACGATTGATACTCAAGAGCGAATTAAACAAAAAAAAGCCCAACAGCTAGTTGCGGATGCGCTTTCTGAAGGAAGTGGGGTGATTAGTTATCAAGTCGTTCAAGAATTTTTAAATGTGGCAACTAGAAAATTCGTGAATCCCCTGACATTAGATGAGGCTGGCTTATATTTAGATCAGGTGCTGATGCCTTTGTGTGAACTTTATCCAAACGATGAATTTTATCAATTTGGCTTAAATATGCAGAAGCTGACTCGATATTCTTTTTATGATTCATTAATGATAGCCGCAGCTGTGAAAACAAATTGCAAAGTACTTTACTCAGAAGATTTGCATCAGGGTCAAATAATTTCCGGGCTAGTTATTCATAATCCATTTAAACAATAGGTCTCTTATGTTAACTTGATAGAAATAATAGGCTGATTCATCAGGGATTGATTCATGCTGACCCATTCCAAATTTCATTTTTTCTGGCTCTTCGCTATCCTGGTAATTTTCTTAGCGAGTTGGCAAATACAAGGTCAGCTACTCTTGCACTTTGATGTTAGCTGGTTAACCTTTGCGGCTAGTAAAATGATGGCTGGTGGAAATTATATTAATTATTTTCTAGAAACTAATCCTCCCTTGATTTTGTATCTCTATATGCCCTTAGTGATTTTAAAAAAGACCCTGGGCATTTCAGTGGTTGAAGGCGTCAAGATTTATGTTTTTCTACTTTCAGGCATTTCGCTGGCTTTGTGCGCCCATTTACTGAAGCAAATATTTTCAAAAGCAGATGCATATCTTCATCATGCTTTAATATTGGCCCTAGCGGGTATTTTCTTGATTTTGCCAGTTAACGAGTTTGGACAAAGAGAACATTTGACGGTTATATTAACTTGCCCCTATTTATTTTTATTGAGTCTCAGATTGGAGCGTAAATCCAGTCCTGCATGGTTCTTGAGTGGCTTGGTGGGCGTGCTAGGCGGCATAGGGTTTTGTATTAAACCTTATTTTCTGCTCCCCTGGGCTATGCTGGAATTATATTATGTATATCGAGTTAAAAGCTGGAATGCTATTTTAAAACCTGAGCTTTTGGCCTTAGTTTCTTTTGTGGGCTTTTATTTGGCGTTGATTTTCATGTTTCATCAAGACTATTTGTATCAAATTATTCCCCTGATTTCTCAGTTCTATTATCAACGCTATCAGCGTTCGTTGTTCAAGCTACTAAGTAGTGAGGAATCGATTTATACTTATTTTACCTTATTTTTTTATGTCATTGCTTATCGTCAACAATTCTATACTCAATTGCAAAAAGTTTTATTAATTTCAATCCTCGGTTTTTGGCTGGTTTTTATAGGCCAACGGATGGGGTGGTATTATCACGCCCTGCCATTTTTGTCTTCGGAAATCTTATTAACACTGGCCTTGTTTTTGCCCTGGGCTAGAGAGCAGCAATTCAATCAGCGAGAATGGGTATTATCAGGCATATTTATTCTCAGTTTTTTGGGATATTTATTGATTAAAATACCGTACATAAGCCTTTGTACGAATTTTTTCCCTTATTCCTATTTCCTATTCTTTATTATTGTCTTGTATTCTCTATTGTGGATTAATTTCTCCTTTAAAATAAATGGGCGCTTACTTTACGGTATGGCTTTTATCTTACTCGTGAATCTAATTTTCTATAGATATCTGCGAGTGACGATCTTTTACCAGCATGTTTTTCTTTTGTCGTCCAGCATGTTTATTTTGACTTATGGCTTGGTGGCGCCAGCCACTAGCTCTAGTGAAAAATGCCAGCAAATCCTATCATCCCTCTTGGCGGTTTTTATCTTTGCGCTCCCAGTTTATAAGATGGCTTACACTTTTAGTTATGCCAGCTATTATAAAATCATGTATACTCAGTTGACCGAGGCGATGAAGAAATATGCCGGCCGCAAGGTGATTTATATTTCCAATGCCTCTGAAATGGCTTTTCCTAATATGGATTATTCTGAGCAAATTTATTCTTTTCGATTCTGGAGTTTAATTTGGTTACCTGCTATGAATTTTCCTCAGGCAGCCTGGAGTTATCCTGCTTATTTAGAGGATAATCAGGAACAACTCAAATTTTATCTGGCTGCCTTATTAGAGGATTTTGAAAAAGCCAAGCCAGATATTGTTTTTGTTGATGTGAGAGGTAAGGGTTACTATTATACGCCGCCACCGGACTACATCCGACTTTTTTCCTTGAGGAAGGATTTTCGTGAACTCTGGAAACATTATCATTATGTCGAGACTTTGGATAGTCGTCCCTTGTATAAATTACAAGTGTATCAAAAGAAGGAGGTGAGTTGGTGACAAATTGTCACCAGTTGGAAATGGAACGCTAATGATGTAAAATCGTATCTTATTGACAGCTGTGTTGCATAAATCGATCCCGTCATTGCGAGTAAGCCGAAGCTGCGAGGAGCGTTCTGTGCGACGTGGCAGGCTAGCGACGAAGCAATCCAGATTTTAAGTATACTGGATACTTCCTTAATTTATGCTGAATTTGTACTATGAAAACACTACAAACTGAATATTGGGATAAGGTTTCTGGAAGCAAGGAATTTAGTGATCCCTTTTATCTTGAGCAATTTATTGCGCACGTTAGTAAAGAAGACTTTATTATTGAATATGGTTGTGGCTATGGGCGTTTGCTTAATTTGCTGCATCAAAATGGAATGAAAAACATAGTTGGTTTTGATTTTTCCAAGGGAATGATTGATCGTGGTAAACGTCAATTTCCCGAATTGCAATTGAATCATATCAATCATGCTGCCTTGCCTTTAGATAATGAAAGTGTGAGTGCAGCTATTTTGTCTACTGTATTGTGTTGTATTCCAGATCAATTGTCGCAACAAAAAATTATTTATGAACTAAGCCGAGTTTTAAAACCCAATGGTGTTTTGTATCTCACGGATTTTTTAATTACTGATACCCAAAAAATGCAAAATAAATATCAAGCGGGTAGTGTTATTAATAAAGAATGGGGTGTTTATCAAACCACAGAAGGTGCAATTGTACGGCATTATACGCCGGAGTATATTGCAACTTTATTAGAGTCCTATGTCAGATGTTGGTATCAAGAAGAAATGTTTTTTACCATGAATCATAATCCAGTGAAGACTTTTCATGGTATTTATAAAAAGCGATAATCAACTGGCTAGGTATCTTTAAAGCTAGTTTTATGCATTTTTTATGCTATTTTTTCAATGATCCGCTATTTCAAATGCAGAATTTTTTAAAGGTCAAGCACCAATGGCTTAAGTTTATTTTAAGCTAAGTCATGTAAAATATATCTCTATTATCAGGTCCGACTAAAAATGCTAAAAGAATGAAGCAACCTTATGCATAAAAAACGAGGTAATCTAAATGGCAAGCTCAAGACCAGATTCTACTAATGCTATGGATGAAGAGAAAGAACAGCCTAATCTTGTGGCCAATGTTGCTTCATCTTCCCAGAAGTCAATTAATCAATTCATCAAGGTGCCCTTTTCTGGGTGTACGCTTTTCTTCAAAAAAAAGCTGCCCGCGAACGAACCCAATTCCTCGAGATTAAAGTTTACAAAGCTATGGCGTTGCGTCCGTGAAGAAGATTTCATTCGATCGAAAATTAGCTTGCAAATTGAAGCTGCAACTGCAGAGTTGTTTTTACTGTTTTTAGGCGCGGGAAATTCTCCTAAAACGCGTTGTGTCATTAAAGAAAATGGCAAGAGTATCTTGCTGCAAGAAGAGATCTCGATTGTTGCACATGATTACCAAGAGTTCATCAACACAGAACCAGGTTATGTAGCCACGGCTATGGTATCTGGCTTGCTTGCGGATATAGATCTGGACGAGCTGAATTATGGTTTGGTAGATGATGGTGTTGTGAAAAGATGTGATTTTGAGTATGGTTTGCATTACTATGCTCTAGCTTTGCCAATTTTGCCTGAACGCGTGTTTAATTTGAATAAGCCGCCCTACGACTTTTATAATTCTTCGCAGAATGAGGAAGAATATTTAATACCTACTTGGGCCTATAGGGATGATGAAACTGAGGAACAAGAAAAATTTGATATATTAGATCGAATGATGCATATGCCGATAACGCGCATGGCGCAAGCTTTATTTAAGCATTTTTCAGAGGAAAGTAATGATCTCGTATTTACTTTGTTATTACGTTTGGAGGAGAGGCAGCGCGGTTACCAGCGAGCTAGTCAGCATAATCGCAGCTATCAAGAGTGGGCCAAACGAACAAGAACCTCTTTTGATTTAAGTGAAGCTCAATTCCTGCCGCGTGATCAGCAACGCTGGCTAATTTATCAGAAGTGGAAGAAAACATCAGATGCTCTTATGGTCATCATGGAAATATCACAAATCAATCACATTAACAATTGGAATAAATTAGTTGATATTTTTGGAGTCAAATTTAAGAAAGGTTTAACGTTTAATTGGCATGTGAAAGATGTTTATTATCGTTATCAAGAAAATCATAATACATTTTTTGAGCGAATATTTTTTGTCTGTAAGCTGCTAACCTCTTTTCCGATCACTGAAATTAAGCCTAGTAATAGCCCTTTTATTCAAGCCTATCAGGAGCTGGAAGCTTATTACCAACAATCACCTCAAAACTTAGCAATGTCATCTGCACTCATATTATTGGAGAATAATGCTCTTTATAAGACATTTTTACCTTTTTTCAAGAAAATTAAATATAACGAAGATCTGGTAAAGAAGTTAAATGAGGGTGAACTTTGTCTTGAACAATTCTGTGCCAGTTTCTTATATGGGGATAAATATGATTATGAGAATATTCATGTACAGGACAGAGGTAAGACCGAAGCGATTACTGAATTTCTGCATGCTGCAGCAGCATGCAGAAATTTTGGACCTGGGACTAATTATTCTATGTATGATTATGTTAACAGCGAATTAACGATTTTTGGAATGAGCGCAGCTGCTATGCCTCGTTCTAGTTCAACTCAGTTTGAGTTGACTAAACCAGATGATGGCTCGTTTATGCAAATTGAACCCAGTATTCGAAAATAAGTGATGAGTTATTACCGGATAGTCAAGATTATCTGGTTGAGTGAGAATATTTGTTTGAATTAAACTATATGCCAATGGTATTCAGGATTTTTTATTTAGCCAGGCATTGAGTTCTTCCACGGTAATACCTAGTCCAGTAATTCGATTTGGATTGAGCTCTTGTAAATCTTCCAATACATCTTCAATAAATGAATCTTGTTCATTTGGTGTTACCAATGCTTTGCTTGCTGTTCTCACATAATGAACCATTTCATTTCCCACCAAATTTTTTATGATAATATCATGAATTAATGCGCGTCTCTGTGAGCGATAGCGTACACGGATTTCATCAATACCGACTGATTTTACTGTGGCATCATAAAGCTTGCATATTTTCAAATAGGAGAACACATAGAGATCGAGGATAGGTTGCGTGTTTTGCAATTCATATACAGCAATCATGGCAGAATTATAATCATCTCTGGAAACATCATTAAAGGAGAGGGGAACTAAATTATTTTTTATAAGTGGAATATTCGCGCTAAGACGTGCTGTACGCTTATTAACATCAGCAAATGCTTGCAAATAGGATAAATGGATCAATAAAAATAAGCTCTGCTCGTATGGGTTTGAAATGACCGCACCTTTTGATAAGATAATATTTAATATTTTTTGAAGACGGGCAGAGTCTTCAAAAGGAATATAAGTTGAGCCGCCAATTCGCACACCATAATCTCTAATTTTTCCAGAATCACGAGAAGAAATGAGCCCTTCTGATAATAAATAATGCAGCGTATAGATAGTTTGCTCTGTAATGGTTAGTTTAGGTGCTGTATCAACCAAGTAACGAATAGCTTCTTTATGGTTTAAGATCATTATTTTTTCCACATCGAGTTTATCATTTGCTGCTTTGCCCTCTAGAATAAGTTTTTCTGTTTCTAGTAATGAATAGGTATTTCCTTCCAGCCGCGAAGAATTATAAGAGAGATCTATTAATAACCGATTCATAATTTGGTGTGCATAGGTCCCAGCAGGCTCATTATCTCGTGAGCGTTTGCCAGCTTGATAAAGTGCTAATTGAATATGTCGCGGCATATAATAACTTACATTCGGCTGATAATCCTCTAGCCATTCTCTTTGGTACGATACAGGATTTCTTTTATAAATAGGTCTGCGTATTAATTCTATTATTTTTGTGCTAGATGCACTAAAACAAGGTGTTTCAGGAGAAATGAGTATTTTTGCTCTGTATTTTGTACTGCGTTTGTTGCCGAATTTATCAACTAACCCATCTTTTACCAGATCTGCTAACCATCGCCTCAAAGTGCGTTCACTGCAGGGAAAGGGTAGCTTTTGCAATAACTGTGAAAGACTAACGGCCAATGATTCTTGTCTAATCTGGTCTAATACGGCCATTTTTTGGGGTTTTACGGACATATTTGGTGCCTTTTTCCATAATACGGCCATTTTATCAGAAATACGGCCAGTTCTCTATGCTATGGTCGCAAATTATAGTCTGGAACGTGACTTTTTATATTATTTTAGTTTATGGAAGAATCAAGAATGAGATTAAAAATGTGATATTCAGGTTATCATCTTCCCAACGCCTCACGTTGCTTGAAAAACAATTCCTGAATCCCTTGTTTGGCCAGGTTTAGCATGGTCTGCAATTCGAGTTCGCTAAAACTATTATTTTCTGCGGTTCCCTGAATTTCAATAAATTGGCCTTTCTCAGTCATGACCACATTCATGTCTGTATCTGCTTGGGAATCTTCAGCATAATCTAAATCCAGGACTGTCTTACCTTGAAAGATTCCTACAGAGACAGAGGCAACCAAATATTTGAGTGGATTTGTGGCCAAGCTTGCCCGTTGTTTTAGGTGCTCCAGCGCATCAATCACCGCGATGCAGCTGCCCGTAATGGCAGCGGTGCGTGTTCCTCCATCGGCCTGGATGACATCACAATCGACGAGAATGGTATTTTCTCCTAAGCGTTCTAAATCAACCATGGAACGTAAAGATCGCCCAATCAAACGTTGAATTTCCTGGGTGCGACCGGTTTGTTTGCCCTTACTGGCTTCGCGAGGCACGCGCTCATGCGTAGCTCGGGGCAGCATGCCGTATTCCGCAGTAATCCAGCCCTGACCACTGTCTTTAAGAAAAGGAGGGATGCCCGGCGTCAGGCTGGCATTACAGATGACCTTGGTATCGCCGAATTCAACTAAAACCGAGCCTTCAGCATGTTTAGTGTAATGACGGGTAAAACGGATATTGCGCAGTTGCGTGGGTGTGCGATTACTCGGTCTAGTTAAGAGATCTGAGGTCATGAAGTATCATCCCTGTGGTGGGTTTAGTAAATATCGGTGGTTTGCTTGGTTGCTACTTCTGAAGTTTGAGCAGCAGCGCTTTCTTCTTCTGGTATATAGGGTTTCATAAAATATTCAAAGATAGCATTGGGATCGCTGGCTGAGGTACGTTTACCCGAATAGGGGTCAATACGTACACTGACAATACCAGGGGGCTGGTCCAAGGAATGTTCTGGACGGCCTTTGAGAGTCAGGGCCATGAAATCCATCCATAGAGGCAGGGCAGCTTGGTTACCGTATTCATATAAAGATTGTGGTTGATCGTAACCTACCCAGGCGACAGCGACTAAATCGCGATTATAACCCGCGAACCAGGCATCATATTGATTGTTGGTTGTCCCTGTTTTGCCAGCAAGATCTGAACGTTGCAGGTTGCGAGCTTTGATTGCTGTACCATGTTGAATGACGTCACGTAGTACAGAAGTGATGAGATAGGCATTTTGTGCACTTAGAACGCGGGGTGCATAATGGGGAATCAGGGGATTCTTTTGCTCAGAAGAAGCCAAGGTATTATCGACAGGTACAGCTGGTTTTTGAGCTGGATCATTGAGGCAGGTATAGCAGGCCATGAGCGGTTTAGCTTGATAAATCATTTCTTGCTGAGAGTTTTGCACGCGGTTAATGAGATAGGGGACAACGCGATAGCCGCCGTTGGCGAAGACAGAATAAGCAGATGCCATTTGTAAGGGGGTTACCATGGCTGTTCCCAGTGCAAGAGAAAGAGCGTGTGGCAATTGCTGGGTTGAGAAGCCAAATTTGGAAGCGTGTTTAACGGCAGTTGAGATGCCAATTTGATCCAGCAAACGAATCGAAACCAGATTGCGAGATTGAATAATCGCTGTATGTAAACGGGTTAATCCATAAAAACGACGGGTATTGTTCTGTGGGCGCCATAAACTGCCATCTTCCGGATTTTCTAAGACCATGGGTGCGTCATTAATCGTGCTGGCCAGAGTATAGCCCTGATCTAATGCAGCAGAGTAAATAAAAGGTTTAAAACTGGATCCAGGTTGACGTTCAGCATTGGTGGCGCGGTTGAAATTACTATGCTGATAATCAAAACCGCCAACTAAGGCAAGAATGCCACCCGTTTGAGGGCTGAGAACCACTAAGCTGGCTTCTGCTTTGGGTATTTGTGCCAGACGCCAATTGCCGTTACCAGTGGACATGATGCGTACCACATCGCCGAGACGCACAATTTCATTACTGTTCTGAGGGATGGGGCCTAAAGGTTCACGCCCATCATCGGCTTCTGTATCATCAGCATCTTCATTAGTATCCTGATCTGCACCGGAATCATTGTTATCCTCCTTCATTTGCAGGGATTTGCGAGCCCAGGATAAGCCTTCCCAAGGAATGGTAATCACGGAGCCATTAGAGCGTAAAACAACGATAGAACGTGAGCTCATATCAATAACAGCAGCGGGTTCCAAGTCATTGACCGGGGAGATTTCTTTTAAATTTTCTTCCCATTGCGCCATTTGCTTTAGATTGGGTTGGCCTAAGTTTTTCTCAGGGCCGCGATAGCCGTGACGACGGTCATAGTTCATTAAGCCCTGATAGACGGCGATATTAGTATTGGTTTGTAGATGGCTGTCGATAGTGGTATATATTTTATATCCATCCGTGTAAATATCTTCGCCATACATTTTTTCAGCTTGGGTGCGAGCCAACTCTGCAACATAGGGTGCTTTAATTTGAACTTGTAGGTCGTGATAGCTAGCATTGAGGGGCATATTCATGGCGGACTTATAAGTTTTCTCATCAATGTAATGCAGTTCAAACATGCGGGTTAAAACGTGATTACGACGTTTAATGGCTGCATCTTGATTAGCCAAAGGGTTGAGGACGGAAGGAGCCTTAGGAATACCAGCAAGCATAGCGTATTGATCAATGGATAAGTCACGAATAGATTTACCATAATAGACTTCTGCTGCGGCAGCTATACCATAGGCTCGATTACCAAAAAAGATTTTATTGAGGTAGAGCTCGAGGATTTTTTCCTTGGGCAAAGTATTTTCAATTTTGAGGGCTAGCAAAATTTCTCGTAGTTTTCTGCCAAAAGTTTTATTGCGGGTTAAATAAAAGCTGCGCGCGACTTGCATGGTAATAGTGCTTCCGCCCTGTTCTTTGCGACCCGTGATTACTAATTGGATAGCAGCCCGGATCAAGCCAGGAAAATCAACTCCAGGGTGCTGAAAGTAACGTTGGTCTTCAGTAGCTAAAACAGCATCAATTAAAGGCTTGGGGATTTGATTATAGGGAATAGGGATGCGTCTTTTTTCACCAAAGGTGGAGATTAATTTATTATCATTGGAATAAATCTGCAAAGGAACCTGAAGTTGTACATTTTTTAGCGCTTCTGTATTGGGTAACTCGAATTGTACATAATAAAAAATGCCGATGGTGATCACGCCCAAGGCAATAAAAAATAAAGTAATTAAATTTTTAGCAAAACGTAACGTGTACATAGGGCTTGATAGCTACTCAATCTTTCAAAATATTAAGTATATGCGGTGGCAGGGGGTGAAGCAACTTATTATATTTTTCCTAGTTTTCGTGAGTGTGTTTGAGCCAGGCTTTTGAGTGAATTTACTGACTAAGCTAGGAGTTGGGTGTGCTAAATAGAGAAGTATTTAAATCAACCACTTGCATTACTGTTTAAGAAAGATACTGCAAAAAATTTGACCGATTTGAGAATCTTATCAATGACAGTTTTTTATGTTGTATTTTCGTTACAACTTTGTTAGCTTAAATCTCTCCTCATTTATTTTTCTTTTGAGTTTCCCATGTTATCCAAATTAAAGTCACTGGCTGACCGCCATTTGTGTTCGTTTTTTAAAAAAACACCCCTGTTGGGTCTAGAGCTGGGCAGGGATGAATTACGCTATTTGCAACTGAAAAAAAGCGGGGGTCAGTTTCATATTGAGAAACTTGGGGTGCTGTCTCTGACCCCAGAAAATCGCGAAGAACAATTGGCAGCTTGGGCTGAGGAATTAGGTTTAACCGGTTCAGAATTGGCCCTGGCCTTGCCGGGGCAGTCAGTTTTTAAAAAGCAAATAGAGGTGCCTGCTTATTTCACTGAGGCAGAGTTGATGAATGAGCTAGGATTTCGTCTCAGTCAGCATTTCCCTGGGGTACCTGTAGCAGAGCTGGCTTTGGATTTTGTGCTGGCTGAAGTCAAAGAAGGTAGGCAGCGAGTATTGGCAGTAGCGACAAAACAGAAAGAGCTACAAAGCCAAATACAATTATTTACTCAAGCGGGCCTGAGAGTGAAGATTGTGGATGTAGATTTATATGCATTAACACGAGCGGCTTGCCCTTTATTTTATGCAGCATCAGATCCTAGCCTACCCCTGGCTGGTTTGCTTGATTTGCGTTGGTCACAGGCCAGTTTCCTGGTTTTTGATCAGCAGGAATTGGTTTTTCATCATCAATGGCCAATGGATCAGGCTTTGCTCATGCAGCAGATTAAAAGCATTTGGCAATTATTTCGCACCAATCATTCCAGATTAAAGATTGCTTATCTAGGTTTAGCAGGCGATTTAAATGGACTTGAGTGCTTTGCTTCTCAAATTGAAGCAGAGTTGCTGCTTCCAGTAAGAGTATTGAATCCCTTTCAAGGCATGACGCATGAACTAGATGAGAAAATACTGTCCCAGTTGAGTCCTGGTTTTCTTCTCTGTTGCGGTTTGGCTCGGCGAGCTGGCAAGCATGATTGATATTAATTTAATGCCCTGGCGTGAAATTCGTCGACAACAGCGACGTTGGATTCAGGGATTAGAAATATTAACAGCAAGTCTGATGGCGGTGTTGTTGTTGGCTAGCTTTCATGCGGTCTTGTTAAATCAAGTGAACCGCTTACAGAAGCAAATTTTGAATATTCAGAGCAGTCTTCTCAAAGTGAATCAAGGTTTGGAGGAGATTAAGCAGTTATATCAATCATTAAATTATCAGCAACTGCCCAGTTTAGAGTTGGCGGATCTTCTAAAGGAAGAAGGCAAAATAATTTATTTTTTGCTTGGAATTAGCAAGCTTTTACCAGAGCGCTTGCGTTTGCAGGAGCTTCATTTTGATAAGGGTCTATGGCTGATAGATGGTATTGCTACTTCCTCTGAGGCGGTATTGCTTTTCTCCGAGCGCTTAAAAAAGAACATGAATAAAAAGGATTGGCGCGAGGCTCTTAAAAATGAGAAAAAGTTGAAGCTAATGAAGAAGCAGGATTTATTTTATTTTCAAATTCATTTTGAGCCTGATTAATGATGAACAAAATTTTTCATAGTCTATATCAAACCTATCCTTATTTTTTGATGACCTTAGTGGGTTGCTTACTGTTGGGTGCATGCTGGGACAGTTGGCCCTTGTTAAATCAGTTTTATCGTCTCTTAGAGGAAAAAAATCAGCTTACTCTGCAGCTAGATGAAAAAGAAAAAGCTTGGCGCCAAGCAGCACCGGTTGCTGGGCAATGGTTGAATAGAGGGTTAAATACGGAATTAAATTCTCGGGGATCTTTGGCCAAGCAGTCTCAGCCGCTCTTGGAACAATTAAATATTGCTGCCAAGAACCAAGCTTGTCGACTTAATTTGTTGCAAGCAGAATTTAAAATTAAAGAAATGAAAAATACCAATACCGAGTCCGCTCCATCAGTAGCACCGATTTCATACGCCTCTTTACTGATAAAAATGGATATAGAGACTAATTTCAGTGGCCTATATCGCTTTCTCACAGTCCTCTATCAACAAGGCTTGCCGTTACACTTGGATTCAATTTTATTGAAACGAAAGACCGATAGGCTGGATGTGGTAATGCAATTGACAGCTTTTCCTTGGATTTTGAGATCCGTAGCACCATTGAATGCTAATAAATTGATGAGTCCTTGTTGTGAACGCGATCCTTTTCAAGAAGCTTTGGTATTTCCTCAAGAAGATTTAAGTGGGGAGTCCTCTATTTTGAATCAACTTCAAGAGAGGAGTATTTCATGAGCAATCGCTGGTTCATTTTAATATTGATCCTGTTGGTGTCACCTGTTTTTGCAGTCAATCAAGCTCTCATTCGTTTTGATTTAGATAATGTGGATCTGAGAAGTGCCTTGCGTATTCTGGGTAAAGGATTGAAGCGCACCGTGGTGCTGAGCCCTGAGATTGAAGGTGTAGTGACCCTGCATGTCCAAGGGACTTCTGCCCAAGAGATTTTTGAGGTCTTATTAAAAACCAAGGGGTTGATAGCCTGGCGATCAGGATCAATTTGGTATATTGCACCTCGTGAAACAATGATTAAGCAAAAACAAGAAGAAGCTAAATGGCGCGAGCAGATGGAAGCAATTTCACCCTTGCAAAGCCGTCTGTGGCAAATTCATTATGCCAAAGCCGAAGATTTGGCTCATTGGTTACGGGAAGGTCCTTCTTCCTTGCTGTCTAAACAGGGACAAGTGCATGCAGACACCCGTTCAAATCATCTCTTTGTGCGGGATACAGCATCTCGAATCACAATGATCTCTTCCTTGATTAAGAAACTAGATGTTCCTTTGAAACAAGTTTTGATTGAGGCACGCTTGGCCGCTGTGGATAGTGACTATGAGCGAGAATTGGGTTTTCGTTTTCCCGTGCTGAACAGTAATCAGATGAGCGGGGAATCGAGAATGGAAGGACAGGGTTTACCCGGGCAGTATAACCTTCTGATAACCAAATTGGCTGATAATAGCCTTTTGGATGTAAAATTAGCGGCTCTCGAAAACCAAGGGCATGGTGAATTAATTTCGAGCCCTACGCTTTTTACTGCGAATCAACAAATGGCTTCGATTGAAGCGGGAGAAGAGATTCCTTATCAGGAAGCGAGTAGCAGTGGAGCCACTTCTGTTGTTTTCAAGAAGGCGGTATTGAGATTAAAAGTGACGCCGCAAATTTTGCCGGATAATAAAATAATGCTGCAATTACAAATTAATCAAGATCGGCCTAATGCACGCATGGTTTTAGGTGTGCCCATGATTAGTACTCGACAGATCGTCACCAATGTTTTGGTGCCTAACGGGCACACCATCATTTTAGGGGGAATATATGAAATCAATCAGGAAAATAATGAAGAAAGTTTGCCCATTTTAGGCAAGATCCCGATTATGGGCTGGCTTTTTCAGGTGAATAAGCATCATCATAGTAAACGGGAACTGCTAATTTTTATTAGCCCTAAAGTGGTGGAATGAGTGTTGAGACTTAAGATATGAAAATGATTCAAAGCAATATTTTTTTAGTGGGTCCCATGGCTGCGGGAAAAAGCAGTATCGGTCGCTGTTTGGCTAAGCGTTTGAATAAGAAATTCTATGATTCTGATGTGGAGATAGAAAAACGTACTGGGGTGGATTTGAAGTGGATATTTGATTTAGAGGGTGAGGTGGGATTTCGTCTGCGGGAGACCGCGATGATTGCCGAGCTGACCCAATATTCGAATATCGTATTAGCTACGGGTGGTGGCAGTATTGTAACAGCTGAAAATCGAAAGTATTTAGCTAAACATGGTCTGGTGGTTTATCTGAAAGTGTCCATTGATTGTCAGTTAAGGCGATTAGCCAGTGATGAGAAGCGACCTTTGCTGGATGTACCTGATCGCAGCACTCTGTTATTAAAATTATTAAAGGAAAGAGAGCAGCATTATCTTGAATTAGCAAATATCACTGTAGAGACCGATGGTCGATCGATTATGGCTGTGGCGAAAGAGGTAATAAATAATTTGTAGGATCGTTCCTCACAATGACGCAAAAGACAAAGATAAAAAAATCCCGGATCAGGTTTATCTGATCCGGGATTTTTAATGTTTCCTTGATTAAACTTGGAACTAGAACTGGAAGTTGTAAAGCAAGGATAGATTGTATTGTTGTGCTCTGGGAACACCGATGCTTGCGCTGCCCATGGAGTTGTAGAAATTATACATCCATTCGCCACGCAGACCCCAGTTTTGGCAGAGCATGGTTTGTAAGCCTAAGCCCACTTGACCGCCAAACTTCCATTTGTTTTTGCCACCGTTGCCGTTGAAACGGGTTTCAATGACACCTAAGCGCAGGAAGCCCAAGACATTTTCTTGGATCAGGTAACCAGGCAAGAGGCTACCGCCGTAGCTCCAGCTAGATTTAGCGCTACCATAGGTTGGGCTGGTATTGTTCGTCATTTCAAGGTTGTCATTGACGAAAACTTCAAGACCGCCATACCATTGATCCCACAGCCAGCCGTAACCACCGAAGAGATTTCCTTCTAGGCCGTTATAAGAGGCATGATGAGAAGTATAGTTCAGCAAGGAACCAAGACCTAGGCCAACATAGGGACCGGCTTGGATGCCTGGAGGACAGGTTGGGCAAGGAGCCGCGATTTCACCTTTGTAATCGCCTTTGTAAGCTGCAGTAGTAACAGCAGCACTGGCAACAACTGCATCAGAATCAGTAGAAGCAGCAGCTTGGCTGGTGTGACTACGATAGTGGTGATGTTTCTTGTGTTTCTTATGTTTTCTATGCTTTTTGTGCATAGATTTGCTAGAGCTGCTTTCACTGGTAGCTGAACTATCATTGCTTCCAGTAGCGCTAGCAGCGCTACTAGTAGCATCTGTAGAGCTGGTGTCAGCTGCTGAGGTTGCATCGTTGGGATCGGCAAATGCGATACCGGAACTGGCCATTAACACCAAACCAGCAAGACTAAGTTTTTTTAACATTACATTCTCCTTTTTATTTCCTTGTTAAACTTATATCACTGACGCGAGTTAGTTTCTATAAGAAAGACTGAGCCACAGTGCTGGACTATTATGCTTAAAATTCTATAAATATGCTAGTGCCAATTGTTAGCCCCAGAATTTATACAATACACCAAGGCGATATTGATCAGATCGTGGACTGCCTAAATTGTTTATAGACTTGTACCAGGTAAAAATATATTCAGCTCGCACATCCCAGCTTTCTGAAACCGAGCCTTCAATGCCAATACCAACTTGTCCACCTGGTGCAGTATAAGCAGCTTCATCGAAATGTGTTTCAATAGCACCCAGGCGAAGATAGCCTAGGATTGTATCAGCTAAGACTAAACCTGGGAGAATGCTAAGACCTGCACCCCATGATGTTTTTAAGCCAGTGGAATTGAGATTATTGTTTAGATTATTTCTGTAATCTGTGATTTGGGTTCCATGTTGAGCAAATATTTCACCAGCTAAATAGAAATTTGAACTTAATAGGGCATAACCAGCAAATACAGTGCCTTCAAGGCCTTTAAAAACGGAGGAGGTATTGTTGTATACTGTGACTAAACTAGGATCAATGCCGAGATAAGGGCCAGGCGTGATAGCAAAGGTTCTGCAGGGAAATTTTGATTCCACTAGAGAGGGCGGTGGTTGCTGGGCTGATATTTCCCCTTTATAAATGGGACGAGTGTGATAAGAGGGCTCGCCTTTATAAATTTTATAATTATTATTAGCCAGTGCTGTATTCAAGCTGCATGCTAGGATTATACAAGTCAATAATGTCTTTTTTAACATGAGTACTTCCTTCAATGACAAGATATTATTGGACACGATTATGCGCAATTTGTCGAGATGTTCTAAATCACGTTAATTATGTTAATATTTCGTCAAATTTTACAAGAGAGTGTATTTAATGTCGCTTCAAACTCTACATATTACAGCTGGTGAGCAGATTTATCCTGTTTATGTAGGCAATTCCTTGTTGTCAGATCGTGCTTTATTGACAAGGCATCTTTCCGGCAAGCAAGTACTGATTGTTACCCAGCAGAATATTGCAGAACTTTATCTAAATAAAATATTACAGGCTCTTTCGGGCTATGAATGTGAGATGTTGTATCTTCCTCAAGGGGAGCAACATAAGAATCTGGTTTCTTGGCGCAAAATAATGGATAAGCTGATAGCAAAGCACTATGAGCGCTCAAGCACTCTCATTGCCTTAGGAGGCGGTTTAATCGGTGATCTGACTGGTTTCGCTGCAGCTTGCTATTTAAGGGGTGTAAATTATATTCAAGTACCAACCACCTTAATTGCTCAAGTGGATTCAGCGATCGGGGGCAAGACGGGTGTTAATCATCGAGCAGGAAAAAATTTAATTGGTTCATTTTATCATCCTCAATGTGTAATAGCAGATACCCAAACTTTGACGAGTTTAGCACCACGAGAATTTATTGCGGGTTTAGCTGAAATCATCAAATATGGCTTGGTTCGAGATCTCTCTTTTTTTTCTTGGCTGGAAAGCCATATCAGAGATTTAAAGTCGGGTATTCAAGAAGTTCTTGCTCAGGCAATTTATACTTCGATCCGTATTAAAGGGGAAATCGTAGCTCAGGATGAACGTGAGCAGTCCGGTTTACGGAGTTTATTGAATTTTGGGCATACGATGGGCCACGCTCTAGAAGCATTTTACCAGTATCGTTATTTTCTTCATGGGGAAGCTGTGGCTATCGGGATGAATCTGGCAGCGCAGCTATCTTTGGAGCGAGGCTGGCTGGAGGAGCAGGATTGCCGGCGTATTCAGGCTCTGCTTCAGGAGAGTGGATTACCCATTCAAATTAGCCCAGAGATAGATCAAGATAAATTATTTTCATATTTAATGCGCGATAAAAAAGTTTCAGCCCAAGGCTTGCGGTGGGTTTTACTGAAAAGCATTGGTCAAGGGGTGCTGACAGATCAAGTATCAAAAGAGGAACTAGTGAAGCTTATCTCCCGCTAACAAGCGGGAGATAAGTTCATGATGGAGTTTACTTGCTGGGCTCGGTAGTGCTTGGGGCCATTGTACTATTGTCAGTGCTGCCACTGGGTGTGGTGGAGGAGCTACCCGCTGGAGCATTAGCACTGTTATCAGTTCCGCCAGCGCTTGGAGTAGTGCTTGAACTACTGGAGCTAGAGGATGAATTATTCGTGCCGCTAGGAGCATTAGGTTGCATGCTTGGATTACTTTGATCAGTAGGGGCGGAGGCAGAAGAAGAGCTAGCATTGTTATCGCTGGTGCTGCTGGAAGTGCTAGCATTTTGATTGCTGTCACCGCTGGAGGTTGAAGTGGTTGAAGAGCTATCAGCAATTTGCTGGTTCTGAATCTCTTGGCTGTTTTGGGGAGTAGAATTGAGGTTGCTAGATAAATCTTGTTGATTATTGGAAGCCGTGTTTAATGACTCAGATCCAGGGTTGGCTGGTGTGGTTTGTTCAGCAGTAGCGCCAGAAGCAGGAGTAGCTGATTTATCTTCGCCACGTTGGCAAGCTGTCAAGTTAAGAGCGCAAAGTCCTATAAGAGTAGCTAGCATCATTTGTTTACGCATTGTGTTCTTCCTTTTATATAAAGTGATTAATTGATTAAACCATAAACCGTTAACCTTGGGAAACAGCAAATCAATTTAATCTTATTAAATTGATCTTCAAGGTCTGCCCAAGAACACCTTAGATTATAAGGCTTATTCTTTGGGAGACCCTGATGCTATAATCGCCCAGCAATAACAATTAACTATAATATTAACCGATACTTAATGCAGCCACAATTTACGTTTTTACTGAGATGATACAAGTTAGTGTATTATGCATTAAAAATAGCCATAATTTTAACTAATGGAAAAAATAAATGAATAAATTGAAAAATGACTCTTTATTGCGAACAATCTGGCGTCAACCAATAGAATCAACCCCCATATGGATTATGCGGCAGGCTGGACGTTATTTACCTGAATACCGTCGTGTAAGAGAAAAAGCAGGTAATTTTTTGGCCTTATGTAAAACGCCAGAATTAGCTTGTGAAGTGACCATACAGCCACTTCAGCGTTATGCCTTAGATGCTGCCATTGTATTTTCAGACATCCTGACTATTCCAGATGCAATGGGTTTGGGCTTGGGCTTTCATGAAGGAGAAGGTCCTTATTTTGAGCGACCACTGCGCCGTCTGGAAGATATCAAACAATTGATTATTCCAGATCCTGCACAGCATTTATCCTATGTTTTGGAAGCAATACGTCTAATACAGCATGAATTGGCAGGTAAAGTACCGTTGATTGGATTTTGCGGTAGTCCTTGGACGCTGGCGTCTTATATGGTGGAAGGCAAGGGGAAAACTGATTTTGCGGTGATTAAAGCGGCTGTGGAAGTCCAAGAGCCCTGGCTACATCTTTTATTGGATAAGTTGGCGCAAGCAGTCAGTGCTCATCTGAATGCACAAATTGAAGCAGGGGTTCAGGTCGTGATGTTATTTGATACTTGGGGCAGTATACTCGAAGCGCCTGCTTATCGAGAATTTTCTTTACGCTATATTCAGCAAGCCGCCGCTCTAATCCGTCGTGAATACCAAGGCCAAAAAATCCCTTTGATTCTTTATACCCGCGGGAACCGCCTTGATTTACTCAGAGATTCTAGTTGCGATGTTTTGGGAGTAGATTGGCAGGTGAATTTGCGAAAAGCTCGGGAAGAGTTGGGGCAACGTTTGGCTTTGCAAGGAAATTTGGATCCGCGGATTCTGCTGCAAGCACCTGAGATGATCAGGCAAAAGGTGGCGGAAGTGCTGCATGATTATGGTAAGGGCTCGGGACATATTTTTAATTTAGGGCATGGCATTACGCCGGATATTCCCCCTGAAAATGTGAGTGTGCTTGTTGATGCAGTGCATGAATTGAGTAAACCGTATCATCAGTAATGATATTCTGTAGAAGCTGTCATTGCGAGGAGCGTCTTGTGCGACGAAGCAATCCATATGGATTACTTCGTCGCACAAGACGCTCCTCGCAATGACAGCCGCGCTTAATTTGGTTAGACTATTCGGGGGGCATAGTTATGGACAACTTTCGCGGAACCTTATCTGAAAATATCTGGGATTATAAATATCGCTACCGTTATCGGGGCAAAATCATCGATCAAACCATAGAAGATACCTGGCGACGGGTTGCTAAGGCTGCAGCTCAGTTAGAGAAAAAGGAAGAAGCTGCTCATTGGCAGCAACAGTTTTATAAGATCTTCGAAGATTTTCACTATCTTCCTGGCGGCAGAATTCTGGCAGGTGCTGGCACCCGAAATAAAGTAACCCTATTTAATTGCTTTGTTATGGATATTCAGGAAGATTCTATTACGGGCATTTTTGATGCTTTGAAAGAAGGGGCCATGACGCTGCAGCAGGGTGGCGGTGTGGGCTATGATTTTTCTATTTTACGTCCCCAGGGTTATCTGGCTAAAAAGACCGGAGTGAGTTCATCAGGTCCGGTTTCATTTATGCGAATCTGGGATACCATGAGTGCTGTTCTACTCTCTACTGGTTCGCGTCGTGGTGCCATGATGGGTATTTTGCGCTGCGATCACCCTGACATTGAAGAGTTTGTGGCTGCTAAGGCTGACCCTCAGCAATTACGCCATTTTAATGTTTCTGTCTTAGTGTCTGATGATTTTATGCGAGCGGTCAAAGAAGACCGAGATTGGGCTTTAATTTTTCCTTTGTCGGATGAAGAGGCCAAGCAACATGAAAAGTTACCGACACCCCAGGAAATTATGTTGGGCATGGCGGCTCAGGAAGATATTATTTATCGACGGTGGAGTAATACTCAGGCTGCTGTGCCTTGTCGTGTCTTTAAGCGTATTAAGGCGCGCAGTTTATGGAATAAAATCATTCGCTCAGCTTATGATTATGCTGAGCCGGGTGTTTTATTTGAAAATACGATTAACCGTCTAAACAACCTATGGTATTGCGAACATATTTCCGCGACCAATCCCTGCGGTGAAATTCCCTTGCCACCTTACGGCGCTTGCAATTTAGGTTCTATTAATTTGACCGCTTTCGTGCGTTCGCCTTTCACTGATCATGCGGAGCTCGATTGGCGGGGAATAGAAGATACGGTGGCGATTGGTACGCGTTTTCAAGATAATGTCATTGATATTTCTCAATATCCTCTGAAGGTTCAGCGTCAAGAAGCTTTGGCCACACGGCGGATCGGCCTGGGTTTGACTGGACTGGGTGATGCTCTGGTGATGTTAGGTTTGCCTTACGGCAGTCCTGAATCAATTCAATTGGCCAGACAAATCATGAAAACGATAGCAGAAATCACTTGGGTAACTTCAGCAGAATTGGGGAAAGAGAAAGGGGTGTTTACTTCGTATCAAGCACAGGCCTATGCTCAGGGACAGTTTATCAATGGATTGTCAGAGCATGTTCAAAGCGCTGTGGCGCAAATGGGTATGCGCAATAGTCATCACAATACGATTGCCCCAGCAGGAACGATTAGTATTTTAGCCAGGAATATTTCTAGTGGATTAGAGCCCATTTTCAGTGGGCACTATGAGCGGGTGGTTCGAACGGAAAAAGAGGAAGCGCATCGTTTTAAGGTGATTGATTATGCTTTGTATCTATGGATGCAGCAAAAGAAAGGATCCGAATTTCCCCCTGCTTGGCGTGAAGCGCAAAGCATTAACCCTCAGGATCATTTACAGATCCAAGCAGCGGTTCAACCCTTTGTTGACAATGCCATTTCAAAAACGATTAACATCCCTGAGGATTTTCCTTTTGAAACTTTGATGGAGGTTTATACTCAGGCTTTTGAGTTGGGACTAAAAGGCTGTACTGTTTTTCGTGCCAATCCAATCACGGGTTCAATTTTGGAAAAGCAAAAGCCAGAAGAACAGATAGATCGTTGTTGTCCTTATACTTGAGATTTTACTTTCCTTTAGTCATTTTCATAGCAATACCGACTCCAATTGCAGCTGTAACGGCTAAAGAACCGACAACAATCGGTCCGCGATATTCATTCCAGAATCCAAGCCAAGTTCTTGAGGGGTGTTTTAAGTTATTGATATAGATGTTCAACGACGTGTATATCTTTTCTTGCTCTGGCAGTTTACCATAAATAGCTTGGGCCAGTTCAGGAAGCTTGGAATAAATAAAATAATCTTTATGGGAGTCGGTATGGGTATTATTGTAAATATGGATTACCTGATTAATTAACATAGCGGCTTGAGGATATTTCTTGTTTTTGAAGCAATAGTCAGCATAAGCAAAAAAATGATTCGCAGCATAATGGTTTTGGTTATAGTCTTTGCTACCCCAATATTCAGAGACTTCTGAAAATATTTTACCCGCTTCTTCTATCTTATCTTGCTTACTAACAACTTGAGCTAGAGTATTTTTAAGGCGAATATATTGCTCGTCCAAAGTATCGATAGATTCATAAAAAATTAGTGCAGTTCTATAACACTTTTCAGCGGCCTCATCATTATCGTTGTCTCGATGAATATGACCAATGACAATGCGGGCGTAGGCAACTTTTTTTTCATAGGATTCTGTCTTGATGGCGGTTTCTTTTGAAATAACTTGGTTACAATAGTCTAATACCTTCGGTCTGTCATTTTTATCGCCTTTTATTTGATAGGCGTAAGCGAGATCATGAAAAAGGGCAGTCATTTCTTCCGCATCTAAAAGGGATTCATTTTTATTTAAATCTTCTATGGTGGTTAATCTTTTTAAGGCATTGTTATAATCTCTGCGATAATGCAAATAATAAGTGCTTAATTTATATAATAAACGACAATATATCTTTTTATGCTCTGTTTTTTCGAAAGTGTAGCCAGTAGGAATGGTTTCTAAAAATTGTTCGATTTTAGGAATTAAGGGGAGATTTGATATCGCTGTTTGTGATTGATTCCAGTCATAGGTGAATTTGCTGCTTAAAGATAAAAGTTGGGTAACTAAACTATCTGCACCGTGTTGCATAGCCGTCTCCTATTTTATTTAATAAGCAACACCAAAACTTCCTGATCTTCAATTTTGTAAATCAAACGGATTTGATCGACATTTTCGACATATAAGCCTGTCATCCCTTCGATTTTTTTGGAGCCTTCAGGGCGAGGGTTCACAGACAGGGCTTCAATAAGACGCACAATCAATTTTTGTTGTTTGTGCGGAAAATGTTTGAGCTGGGTGTAGGCTGCTGGAGCCAGCATCACATGATAGGGGGTGGTCATCTTAGTTCTCGATTTCTGCTTTTACTTTATCGATGGAAATGCCGCCTTGTTCGCGGGCTTCTTTTAAGGCATTCAATGCTTCTTGCAGGTCATGTTTGTTTTGCAGGTCCTGCAGCAGGGCTAAATCCTCTACGGGAATAATGGCTGCCACTTCTTTTCCACGGCGAGTGAGAACAATATGATCTTTATTGTGAACCACTTGGTTGATGATTTCAGAAAATTGGTCTTGGGCTTCAGCAGTGGTAAAGGTGGTTGTCATCGGAATCCTCTTTATTAAGACACCTCAACTGTACCCAGTGAGGCTGGGGACAGGCGTGGTAGATCTCTAGATTAAGCGGCAGTCGTTTCTCTTTCCATGTCGGTCGTATATTTACCCTGCGTGGCCAGGCTATTTAATTTAGCTCTTTTGTAAAGCGCTTTCTGGGCAGCACCAGTATTTTTCATTTCACCCTGCCAAATCTTCATGCAATCATCTTGCAAAGCGCGGGCGTAGGAATAGCTGAGATTCCATGGCAGGCTGGGGAATAAATTATTCATGGCATTGAGGTGGGCTGTGGCATCTTGGGAGGATTGTCCGCCAGATAGGAAGTTGATGGTAGGGACAGCTGCTGGGACTGTGCGTCGTAGGACTTTGATGGTTTCTGTGGCGACTTGTTCAATGCCAGCCTTGATGGGGCAGGTTTTGCCAGAAATAACCATACTGGGTTTTAAAATAATATGTTCTAGACTGACCTTGTGTTGGAAAAGGGCATAGAAAACCTGGTGCAAAACCTTTTCAGTGATTATTGAGCAGGTTTCAATGGTATGGTCACCATCAATTAGTACTTCGGGTTCAACAATGGGCACAATGCCTTGAGCTTGGCAAATGGCAGCATAACGGGCTAGGCCTTCTGCATTGGCATGGATAGCCAATTCACTGGGTGTATTATTGGTGGAAATATTGTATACCGCACGCCATTTGGCAAAGCGAGCGCCTTTGGTTTTGTATTCTGCCAAGCGCTCAGCCAATCCATCCAGGCCCTGGGTAGTGTTTTCATCACGGGTATTGGGCAGCAGTACCAGACCTTTATCCACTTTAATCCCTGGGATAATCCCATTTTTTTGTAATAATTCAGGTAGTGGAGTGCCATTGCTTGCTTTTTGTCCTAGGGTTTCTTCATAAAGAATAATACCAGCAATGGATTCATTTAAGCTTGGCGTGCTGAACAAGAGCTCGCGGTAATCCCGGCGGCTTTCTTCAGTACATTTGATGTTTAAAGCAGTAAATCGTTTGGTGATGGTAGCTGTGCTTTCATCAGCGGCTAGAATGCCTTTTCCTTTAGCAGTCAGTACTTTGATCGTTGATTCGAGTAAATTATGGGTGGTCATGATTAGTGCCTTGATTGGTTAATTAATCAAAAATTGCAGCCAAGATTAGCATAAAACGGGGAAAGATACATCAATAAGCCTTAGCAAAAATAACCCTCTGCTTAGACGGCTCACCGGTGAATATACATTTACCAGGTATCGCAGACTGTTCAAGAGGAATACAGCGAATAGTAACGCCTAAATCGTTTTTGATTTTAGCTTCTATTTCAGCCTTGCCATTCCAGTGTGCATAGGCAAACCCACAGTCCTCTTTGGAAAAATAATCATAAAAGTCTTTTTGATTATCGAGAGTGACTGTGTGTGCATCGCGGAAAGCCTTGGCACGAGCAAAAAGATTAGCCTGCATGTCATCGAGATTGTGGAGCAGCGTAGCAGCAAACTCTTGACGGGTTTGAGAAATTCGTTCCTTATAGGTTTTATCTCGTCGGCCTACAAAAACAGCTCCTGCATCACATTCTTTTCTGCCGACTTCCACTCGGAAAGGGACTCCTTTCTTGACCCAAGACCAAGCTTTTTCACCGCCGGTGAGTTCGCGTGTGTCGATTTCTACAATAAGATCTTGTTTATGATAGCTCAATTGGCGCAATTCATCGGCCAAGTTATGGCAATAATTTAAAATATCTTCACGATCACTGTCCTTATGCAGAATGGGCAGAATAACGACATGCAAAGGGGCGATTCGAGGGGGCAGCACCAGGCCATCATCATCACTATGCGTCATGATCAATCCGCCGATCATGCGGGTTGAAAAACCCCAAGACGTAGTCCAAACAAATTCTTCTCGGCTTTGGGCGCTCAAAAATTTAATGTTAAATGCTTTGGAAAAATGTTGTCCTAAGAAGTGAGAGGTTCCTGCTTGTAAAGCTTTGCCATCTTGCATTATTGCTTCAATGCAGAGAGTAATTTCAGCGCCTGGGAAACGTTCGCTTTCTGTTTTTTCACCTTGAATAACAGGCATGGCTAAGAAGTCTTGGGCGAACTGTGTGTAGACATCCAGCATGCGGATAGTTTCTTCCTTGGCTTCTTCTGCTGTGGCATGTGCTGTATGGCCTTCTTGCCATAAAAATTCAGTAGTGCGTAGAAACATCCGGGTACGCATTTCCCAGCGCACAATGTTAGCCCATTGGTTAATCAATAGCGGTAAATCGCGGTAAGATTGAATCCAGCGAGCAAAGGCCTCACCGATAATTGTTTCGGAAGTGGGGCGTATCACATAGGGTTCTTCTAAGGCACCACTAGGTACCAATCGCCCTTCTTCATTGCTGGCTAGACGATGATGGGTGACCACAGCACATTCTTTGGCGAAGCCTTCAATATGATCAGCTTCTTTTTGAAAAAAACTCAGGGGGATCATGAGGGGAAAATACACATTCTTATGCCCCGTGGCTTTAAACATGCTATCCAAGATACGCTGATAATTTTCCCAGAGTGCATAACCCCAAGGTTTGATGGTCATACATCCGCGAGAGGGTGAGTTTTCGGCCAGATCTGCGGCTTTAATGACTTGTTGATACCATTCAGGATAATTCTCAGCGCGAGTGGGAGAGATTGCTGTCTTGGTTTTTGTTGAATTCATGGATTTTACGCCTATTTAGATAAGTTCTGAAAGATGATTGTAAACAGTTTCGGCATGTTTGGAGACTTTGACTTTGCGCCAAATACCTTGAATGGTACCTTGCTCATCAATTAAAAAGGTGGATCGTTGAATGCCTAAAAAAGTTTTACCGAAGAAACTCTTGGGATTAATCACGCCATAGGCTTCACAGACCTTGGCATCGGGATCTGATAATAGGGTAAAGGGCAGCGCATATTTTTGCTTAAATTTTTGATGCAGGGTTGGGCTGTCTTTAGAAATACCGAGGATAATGGCTTGTTGTTGGGTGAACTTTGGAAAGTGATCACGAAAATCACAGGCTTCTTGAGTGCACCCGGGTGTATTATCTTTGGGGTAGAAATAAAGAATGACTTTTTTACCGCGCAATTTTTTTAGAGACAGGATTTCATTGGTATCGGTTGTTAAAGTAAATTCAGGCGCCTTATCACCCACTTGTAATGCCATAAAATATAACCCCAGGAACAAAGAACCTAATTATATGAGTCTAGAGGGGCGAAAGGAAGAATTTTTCGTTCTGGCTGCTTGCTTTGATTTTGTCTTCTCTAAGCCTTAGTACGAGGGGTGGCGCGAAGGGAGGCTCTCAACGCGCTAGCGTTGGGAACCCCGCAGCGACAGGACCCCGAATCAATAGGTCTTAAGACAAAATCAAGCTAAGGCGGTTGGAGTAATTATTCATGCTTACTTCGTGAGTTCGTTCCCCGCTACACCACCCACTGCTGCACCAACAATCGTACCAGCCGCACTTCCGCCTGTTAAGGCATGTCCAGCCAAGCCGCCCACCACTGCACCGCCTGCAATGCCAGCTGTTTGTTTTTGCGAGTTAGTACAACCAACTAGAGCTAAGGCCAGAACTAAACTTGAGATCGTAATAATGGCAGCTTGTTTCATGATATATCTCCTAGGTGAAAGTTAATTCAAACGATTAGTGACCATGGCTTTCGCCATGAACATATGAGGCATCAATTTCAGAGGCACGAGAAGCTTGTTCTCTGAGCATATCTTGATAGTTAGTATCATTTATGTCTTGTTCGGTGGAAGTGGAGCTAGTATTCGTTGAATTGCCATTAGCAGAGGATTGCTGTTTAAGACAGGCCTCAAGGCAGAAAGATATAAAAATAAAGAACAAAATTATTAATAAAGATTTTTTCATAATCCTCTTTCCTTGAGGTTTCATTAATATCATTTTAACAGAAATTAGCTTGGAGAGTCTTAAGCCAAAGAAAAAACCCGCTGAGTGCCTTGATGATTAACGGAGAGAATATTCCACAGCCAAGCCAAGGAATCGTTTATTTCTTGATCAAATTTCCAGGGTGGATTAATGATTACTAAACCAGAGCCATTAAGATGGTTAGGAACATCTGCAGGGTAGATGCAGAGCTCGGTGACCATCATGGGGCGTTTAATATTTTCTTTGAGCCCCTGATGAAATTGATCAACAGGATGGCGATCTTTGATGGGATACCAGATTGCATAGATTCCCGTCTCCCACCGTTTTAAGGCTATCATTAGGGCGCTGGTGAGCTGTTTAAATTCTTGGGGATTTTCATAGGGTGGATCAATCAGCACTAGGCCACGGCGTTCTTTGGGGGGCAAAAAAGCCTTTAGACCTTGATAGCCATCCATTTGATGAATGGCCATTTGCCGGTCGCGGCTGGCGGCATTTCTTAGTTCTTGATATTCCTGGGGTTGTAATTCAGTAGCGACGATGCGATCTTGAGGGCGCAAAAAAGGGCGAACGATAAAAGGAGAGCCTGGATAATAGCGCAGAGAGGCAAAACGAGATTCTGAGAGCAGGCTATTCATTTTCTGGACACAACCTAAATAGCGTTTAATGAGTGCCGGAGGATTATTCTGAGCTAATATTTTCATGATGCCGCTTTGGTATTCGTTACTCTTCTGAGCAGGTTCGGACAGCAAGTCATAATATCCTCGGCCAGCATGCGTATCTAAAAAACAGAAAGGAGTTTCCTTACGGAGTAGGGAAGCAATGAGGCCAACGAGTACAACGTGCTTGAGCACATCGGTAAAATTTCCTGCATGATAAAGATGGCGGTAATTCATGTTACTGGCTTAATCCCATAAGGGGTAAGGTTCCAGGGCGATTTCTTCATTGAAGAAAAGCTTAGTTCCCGCACTAAAAGAGTCAAGGTTATTGTCGGAAATGTAAAATTTATTCTTACTATATTTTGCGGTGTTTAAGAGGTTTTGCTCCTCAAGGCTTTTTTTCACCGCTTGGGCCACGATTTCAGAGGAATCAATAATATCAATTTTATTATTGTAAAAAGCGGCGATATGGTTTTTTACAATAGGATAATGCGTGCAAGCTAGAATGAGAGCTTCGATATTCTTTAAAGAGGGATGTTCCAGGTAAACCCGCACTAAGTTATTGACGATTTCATGGTTGCCAAATTCTTCGATGGCGGAGGCCAGTAAATTCGTGGGATAGTCATTGACTTGAATGCCACGATTCAAACCTTCGATTTTCTTTTTAAATATTTTTGAATTTACAGTGGCCTTGGTTCCAATCAGACCGATCCTTTTATCATTATATTTTTGCCCCAGCCAATAAATCATGGGATCAATCACATTCATGACAATGGCCTTGCTGCCTACATATTCCTTTAATAAATCGTAGGCAGTGGAAGAGGCTGAGTAGCAAGCGATCAAAATTAGTTTGCACTGTTTTTCTAAGAATAGATTAGCAATCTTGATAGAGTAGGATTGAATAGCAGCAGCCGATTTTTCCCCATAGGGATGGTGCATGGTGTCACCGAAATAAATGATATCCTCATTGGGTAAGAGTTGGATCAGGGCTTGGGTGACAGTTAAGCCACCAAGACCGCTGTCGAAAATACCAATGGGATGAGGTGTCGCATTATTTTTTGTCATGATGCAGGAATCATAGCGGGGCTTAGGAAAAAAAGCCAGGTATAATCCACCATTTTTAAACTACCGCGCAACTCTCAGGCATACTCAAGCTAGCCATCCTGTTCAGAATTTTGGCCATGAGATAAGCTTCTGTCATCGTGAAGATCCAAACATATCCACTCAGATGGCTATCAGACTCCTTTATGCCAGAGGTATTCCAGAGAGTGCTATTTTTGGACCACCAAGACAACCATCTGCTGAAGAAATCGCTGTACGTGAACGTATGTGTGCGCTGCTCCCAAGTTTACTCAAAGAGGATGAGGATTCTGAATAACGATCGTGGTAGCTGTTGGTTCAGTTGTTGTCGTGGTGGTCACTATTTAAAGTAGGAGGGTTTTGAGAAGTTCCTCCAAACTGCAGATCGGCGAGTGTTTCTGTTTAGCAATGTCTTATAAGCTCTTCAAGTTGCTCGGAGGTAATCGGTGCTTTCTTTTTTTGAGGCAGTTCCTTTATCGCGTTTAATGCCCTTAAGAAGAGTTTTAATGCTACTATGCTGCAGCTTTATAGCGGTAAGCCTGCGAGTTGCGCGGTAGTTTAAAAGCTGGATTACCACGGTCAAGCGCTTCGCGGCCTCGTGATGACAATCCTTTGATTTGCGCAACAAAACCGTAGGGTGCATTAAGGCGCGTAAGCCCTGTCCTGAGCTTGTCGAAGGGGCCGTAATCCACCATTGCGAACGGTTTATTAGTTAGTGTGCCTTAGCCTTACTCTTAGGTTTAAACCAAAAGCGCTTTTTAGCTTCTTTGCCTTTACCGCCTTGATTTTTCCCCTTATTAAATTTGGGCTTACCAACGGAAGGCTTATCAGTTTTAAAACGTTTCGTGGGTTCTAAGCCAGCAATGGTGTTTTGCTGCAGAGTCTGGCCAATATAGCGTTCAATTCTTTTAACATGACGATTGTCATCAGGCAGGGCAAATGAAATAGCAATGCCTTTTCTACCTGCACGGCCGGTGCGTCCGATGCGGTGGACATAGTCTTCGGAGAATTTAGGCAGATCATAATTGAAAACATGGGTAATATCGTCTATGTCAATGCCACGGGCAGCGACATCGGTGGCCACCAGGATTTGCACCTTACCTTGACGTAATTGATCCAAGGTTCGATTGCGAACATTTTGCTTAAGGTCGCCATGGAGGGCGGCAGCGGCATAATTCTTGTCGCGAAGCATTCGGGCCAATTTATCCGCATTGATTTTAGTTGCTGTAAAGATGATCGATTTATAAATATTTTGCTCATCAAGAAAATATTGTAACAGGCGCAACTTATGTTGTTCATGATCCGTGAGGTAAAGTTCCTGACGAATTTTAGCCGGTGCCATTTTTTCCTGCGATAAATCAATGCGCACAGGATTTTTCAAGAGTTGGCGAATGATATTATCGAGTTTGCCATCAACAGTGGCGCTAAATAGCAAGGTTTGGCGATCGGTGGGAGTATTCTTGGCTATGGCTTTGACATCATCAATAAAGCCCATGTCCAACATGCGGTCAGCTTCATCAAAAATTAATATTTCGATCTGGGATAAATCCACGCGCTGGCTGCGGATATGATCTAGCAAGCGCCCTGGGGTCGCAACGATAATATCGACGGGACGGGATAGATTACGAATTTGCTGATAATAAGACATGCCGCCAACCAGGCTGACGATATTAAGGTTCATAAATTTACCATAAGTCGCTGCAGCCTGAGTGATTTGAGTAGCCAATTCACGGGTGGGCGTCAAAATAAGAATGCGCGGTTTGGCTTTAGATTTTGGCATATTGGTTTTCTGGGCATTACTTCGACCCACACTTAAGAGTTGCAAGGAGGGCAGTATAAAGGCAGCTGTTTTTCCTGTCCCTGTTTGGGCAGAGGCTACGATATCCTTGCCGTTTAAGATTTCAGGAATACAACGAGATTGAATATCGGTGGGCGTGCTATAAGTAATTGCTTTGGAAATTTTGGGATCTAAATTTAATTGTGAAAATGACATAGTTTTTCTTCCTACTTAATATCAATAGCTTGCAGCTGTTCAAGATCGCTATTACATCCTTGGCTGAATAGGGCCGGTGAGGAAGGTGACCTGGATAGCTGGCGGTTAAAAAATATCATCGCCAACATACATTCGTTAACCCAGGTAAATCTTAGAGAAAACTCTAAAGGGAACAATCTATTGGAAATGATGCATTATAAATCATGCCAATATTTAAACATGATTGCCACCTAAAAGCAAGCATTGATCGACTATTCTTCAGGTATTGGCTGATTAGTTGCTAAAGCTGCTTTTAAATATTCATTGGTCATTTGAGCAACGCTTTCCTTGCTTTCATGGTGAGTTGGGGCCTTGGGGGTGATATTTTTTCGGCTGACTAGTTTAGTTTTTACTATCTTTTTCTGGTTGATTAATTTTTTATGAGGATGCTTTTTATGAAGGTGGGCCAAGGCCTTGGTTAAATGCTTTTTGAGATGATGATAAGCTGTTCTAGTTTTGGGGTGAGGATGATGAGCTAGCTTTGTGGTTTTAATAGCCGGTGATTGATGGGTTTGGTGATGTGCCTGGAGGTGTTTCTTCACTTTCAGTTGCTGATTAGTCGCTGTATTTTTAATTACTTTTGGACTGGCCTTAGTGAATAGAGGATCAGTCGGATTAACCTGGGTTTGGGGGAGTGTTGGAGTTGATGCGGGTTCTATTTTATTAGTTCTTTCGTCAATTTGAGGAACAGCAGAGGCCGCAACGGGTTTAACATACAGCGTGTTGGATTGCTGGCCAATGATGAGTTTGGAAGTATCGACACTTCTCACGCCCGAGGTTGATTGGGCGAGCTCAGTGATTTCTTGGGCTTGGTTGGTGTTAACAATGCCATTGAGAATAACTTTCCCATCCTGGGTACTGATATCAATGTTGGTATTAGCAAGATTGGGATGAGTGGCCATTTTGGCATAAATATAGGTGGTAATTGCCGTATCTTGAGCGATACCTACTGTGGTATGAGCTAGATTAGAAGTGCGTAGGGCTCCTTCTGACGAAGAGGATACTGAGGGATTCATCACGGCATCAGCATGGCCTGCTTGGCTTAATAGAATCAGCGTGACACTGAAAATGGTAATTTTAGTTTTCATCAATAAACCTTCTTTTCGTGGTATACAATTATATTTATATATCATTTTAAGACTAAAATAGGTAGGGTGGATTACGGGCCTGATGGCTCTAATCCACCCTACTCAAGAACTAACGGAATAGTATAGGACTAGCTATGGGTAATAATCTGGTTGAAATTCGTCCAGGACGACGAATTCATTTTTTGGAGAATGTCTCTCATACTGGTTCTTCTAGAAAAAGGTGCAGCAGTGAATCAGTTGTTAGATCAATTTCTGGTTTAGAAATTATTGATTCGATGATGATTAATTTTTTCAAATTGATTGCTTAGTGATTTTTGCGCACTGGGCGAGAGATATTGCTCAATCAAGGGGAAAATAAAATTTTCTTCTTTTAAAGTATGCCGAGTATAAATTTCCTTTAATTCATCCAGGGCCTCAATGAGTTTGGTCCGAATGGCCACATCATTTTTTTCACAGAGAGGTACCAGTTTTTCCAAGGCAATAATGTGGTTGAGGCTGGCCTCATGATCTTGTTTAAGGGCAGATAAGGGGCATTCTTCCAGGGGGGCTCCGCTTTCTTCTAAGGCTGGAAACAAATAATTAGCCTCCTTGAAGTAATGAACATTTTCAACGAATTGACGCATGAATTCAGCAATGTTTTGCAGGTCTTCTTTTTTAACGGGTTTGTTTTGCTGCAAGCTTTCTACTTGTTGGTGCACCAGATAAATGACCTTCATAATGGTGCGATGTTCTTCTTTTAAGATATACAAGGCATCCTCAGCTTTCATGGTTGTGGAAGCAGAAGGCCTGTGTTCCGAACCGGCCCAGGCGGGTGGATCACTGGCTGGAAAAGATTCCTCAGAGCTTTCATTAATAACATCCAAGCTCTTTTTATTGTTATTGCTAAAAGGGCTTTTGAATTTCTGCAGCCACTGTTTTAAGGTTTTCATAAACTGCTCCCTGCTGCTTTTTTACTCTACATGTATATTGTACTCCGGATAGACCTACTTTGCCCAGCAGGAGCTTTACGGTATTGAGATATTTCGTATATTATGATTAAGCAATCAATAGGATAGGAGCATGGTGAGAATGTTTTATTTAATAGCGCAGTTAGCCATCATGCTCTTACTCATTTTTGTCGCTTCCCAACTCTTTACTAATGCTCTGGAATATTGGGGTCACCAGGCCGGATGGTCTACCGGTGTGACGGGATCCATTTTTGCGGCGGTGGCAACCGCTCTACCAGAGACCAGTGTACCGTTCATTGCGCTCTTGGCGGGGACTTCTAATCAAATGGTTAATGAGGATATTGGCGTGGGTGCTATTTTGGGAGCCCCGTTAATGATTTCCACGCTCTCTACTTCGATGATGGCCTTATTCGCATTAAAACGTCGCGGTCTCAAGGCCTGGATTCATCCAGAGCCTACTGGTTTTATCCGTGATCTGAATTTTTTTATTAGCGCTTTTTTAGCAGCGGCTCTGGCTATGTTTCTGCCGCCGGAAAATATTCTACTGCGGGGTTTAATCAGTGTGCTCTTGGTTGGGCTTTATCTTGTCTATTTGAAGCTGACGATTCGTGTTTCCAAAAAATTGGTTGCTGATGGCCATGGTGTAATTCCTGATGAGGCCTTATTATTGTCTAGGCTGGGTTTTAAAAATAATCGGATTATCATAGTGATTCAATTGTTTTTAGGCTTGCTTTTATTATTGGGTGGTGCCAAAGGTTTTATTGAAGGCGTTGAAGAGTTTTCCAAGGCTCTGCAAGTTTCAGTGCTTTTAATCGCATTGATCATTATTCCTATCGCGACTGAATTACCGGAAAAAATAAATAGTATTTTGTGGGTGCGGAAAAATAAAGATACCCTGGCCTTTGGTAATTTGACGGGAGCCATGGTTTTTCAAGGAACTTTATTGCCAGCCCTAGGGGTCTTGTTGACCCCTTGGCAGCCTAGTAAGCAAGTATTAACAAGTATTTTCATTACTGTGATTGCTGCTCTGTGGTTGAGGATGAATATTTCAAAGAAGGGTGTGCCTTTGTCAGCCTTAATTTTTAACGGGGCCTTATATGGTTTGTATTTGTGTCTGGTGGTTTGATGACTCTAAGTCCGACATTCCAACCCTTGAGCCATGAAATTGCCTTCCGCGATCCTTGCGAAATTTTTTCTTTGTTGCATCAACAAATAGGCGCAGTATTTTTAGACAGCGCAGAAGAGCGACAGCATTGTGGTGAGTATAGTTTTATTGCGCTGGATCCTTTTCAAATCTTAAATAGTAAAAATGGCTTAATCAGTTACCAAGACCAAACAAGGCTGGCCAATCCTTTTGAGGTTCTGTGTCAGGAAATAAATCGGTTTAGATTGGACCCTGTTCCTGGTTTGCCCCCTTTTCAAGGAGGTGTTGTGGGTTATTTAGCTTACGAGGCAGCTCAATATTTGGAAAAATTGCCTCTAGCGGCTATTGATGAACTGGAATTTCCTGATTTGATGATGGGGTTTTATGATGTGGTTTTGGGTTTTGATTTAAGACAGAAGCGGGCTTGGATTTTTTCCAGCGGTTTTCCTTTACAAGAACAAGCTCAGCGTCAGGAACGTGCGCAACAACGCCGGGATTGGATCTTGAATCTCCTCAGTGGATGGTCTGAACAGGAATTAACTGTAGCACCCACTCAAATGGGGCTTTCAGTGACTGCAAATTTTCCTGCTATTGCTTATCAACAGCAAATTAAAAAAGTTATCGACTATATTTTGGCGGGTGATATTTTTCAAGCGAACTTATCGCAACGATTTAGAGCTGATTTACCGCCAAATTTTGAACCCTTCGCTTTATATCAACGCCTGCGTAAAATTAATCCTGCACCTTTTGCAGCTTATCTTCATTTTGCGGACAGTTTTTTAATCTCGGCTTCACCTGAGCGTTTTCTGAAATTAAATGGCGTTGAAGTAGAGACCAGACCCATTAAAGGGACGCGTCCTCGTGGAGCTTCGCCTGAGCAAGATCAACACTGGGCTCGTGAATTATTGGAGAGTGTCAAAGACCGCGCGGAAAACGTCATGATTGTTGATTTGCTGAGAAATGATTTATCTAAGGTTTGCGAACCTCATTCAGTGCAAGTGCCCCAACTCTGTGGCCTGGAAACTTATTCCAGCGTGCACCATCTGGTTTCAGTGATCAAGGGGCGATTGAGGCAAAATTTGCAGGCGCTTGATCTCCTACAAGCTTGTTTCCCAGGAGGTTCCATTACGGGAGCGCCAAAAATTCGTGCCATGGAAATTATCGCTGAATTAGAGCCAACCCAGCGTGGGCCCTATTGTGGCAGCGTGGTGTATTTAGGTTTTGATGGTAGCATGGATAGCTCGGTTATTATTCGCAGCTTTAGTATCCGCGATAATCGTTTGAGTTTTCAAGCAGGAGGAGCTATTGTCGCGGATTCGAATCCTCTCCAGGAACAAGCAGAAGTAATGGTCAAAGCACGGGCTCTGTTTGCCGCTCTAGGATGTGCACAACATGATTTTGCTTATTGATAATTATGATTCCTTTGTTTATAACCTGGCGCGCTATGTTCAGGAGCTAGGATTTATAGCGCTGGTTCAGCGTAATAATGCTATCACGATCAATGAAATTCACAGGCTTAAGCCCACACATTTGATTATTTCACCGGGCCCTTGTACACCCAATGAGGCTGGTATTTCCATGGAGGCGATTCGCCATTTTTCCTCAAACTTGCCTATTTTAGGTGTTTGCTTAGGGCACCAGGTGCTGGGCCAAGTATTTGGTGCCACAGTCAAGCAGGCGCAGAGACCCATGCACGGCAAAACTTCATTGATTACGCATAATCAAAAACGTATTTTCGCCGGCATTGAAAATCCAGTAGCTGTAGCGCGGTATCATTCTTTGATTGTTAGCGAAGAAAACCTTTCTCGAGAGCTCGAGGTCACAGCGCGCTGCGAGCTCGGTGAAGTCATGGCTCTGCAACATCGTGAATATCCGCTCTATGGCGTGCAATTTCATCCGGAGTCTATCTTGACACAATGTGGTTATCAGATATTGCGGAATTTTTTGCATGTTTAACTCTGTGGACTCGGGGGTCTGTCGCTGCGGGATTCCCAACGCTGGCGCGTTGGGAGCCCTCCCTGCGCGCCACCCCTCGTGTTAGCTCAACATGCTAGCCGGTGGGTGACGGCCCTAATCTATCCTACTATTTGCCGAAGGTAAAAGTGTAAATCTCTAGCCCAGGTGAAGAGGCCTGTAATTCTAAGATCCCTTCTTCTTGTTGGGTGAAGTTGAGGGCTTCATACAGACGATGATCTTTGATGGTGATGCTGCTGTCTTTAACATCTTTTCCTGAGTGGCTGGAAATTGTTTTGCCATTTAATAATAATGTGGCTTTGATAGGCTGGGATGTTGTGCTACCCATCACAATATAAACCTTGCCAGCACTGAAATGTATTCTCAAAGCAGCTTGAGCAGCTGTGGAGATGATACGATTGGCAGCAATTGTCCAGCCGCCTTGCAAGGACCAGGCGTTTAAGGGGAGTTTTTGAGAAAAATGATAAGTGGCCTGGTGACCTTTGCTCATTTTGTCGGGACTGGAATAAGCCTGAGCACGATCATAACCAAAATAGGTTTCAGGGGTTTGGGTGTCTGATACTGCAGCGGGAGCAGTGTGAGTGGTGAGAGGTTGATTTAGACCCAGAAGAAAGCGAATGTTGCTTTCGGTAATTCCATATTCTCCCTCGCCAAAGTGAGTATAAACGACTTCACCTTTTTTATTGATTAGATAGTGGGCTGGCCAATAGCTGTTATTAAAGTTGCGCCAGGTGATGAATTGGTTGTCCAGAGCGACCGGATAGAGAATTCCCTCTTTGGAGACGGCTTCTTTAACACTGCTGAGATTTTTTTCGAAATCAAATTCAGGCGTATGAATGCCGATGATCACTAAGCCCTGATCATGGTATTTAGCATACCAATCCTTGAGATAGGGCAGGGTGCGGATACAATTGATACAAGAATAGGTCCAAAAATCGATAAGCACGACTTTACCTTTTAACGCAGACAGTTGTAATGGTTGGGAATTGATCCAAGCGGTGATACCGCCAATCGCTGGTGTGGAATAGGGCCTAATTAGGCCTTGTTCTAAGTGGAAGCCGGAGGGAGTCTCTGTGTTATTGGAGCTTAAGAATGAGAGGTTATTAGTAAAATAGATCATGGAAAGCACGGCGAGCAAGATGATGGCACCTAGAATTTTTCGGAATAAAAGCGTATGAGTTTTAAAAAAGCTAAATTTAGGCATGATGCTTCTGCCAAAGAGAGCGATAACTAGCATGGGCCCTGCAGCGCCGACGGCAAATGCCATGAGAGTTAAGAAGCTTAAGACAGTTGTTCTCTGGATGACGGTTTGGACAATGACAGCAGCCAGGATGGGGCCTGCGCAGGGTGTCCATACTAAGGCAACCAAGCTGCCAAAGAGCAGCCCGCTGATAAAGTCAGTCCGGGGTTTGCTATTGGAGGGCCAGTTGGATCCCACTCTGGCGAAGCCTTGGGTGAATAGTGAAAATTTTTCACTGAGATAATTCGATACCATGATCAGTCCAAGCAAGATCAAGATAGCGTAAGATAATTGCCGGATTAGATTAAGATCAATGCCGGAATATTCAACCAATTTTCGCGAAAAGAAAGTGAAAAGAGAAAAAACTAATACGAATCCGGCAATAATGCCCAAAGGTCTTTTTTTTCCGCCGGTGAGAGAGCCGGCTAGAATGATGGGGAGAATGGGGAGGATGCAGGGGGAAATAATCAGCGCAAAGCCTTCGAGGAAGCCTAAACCGATATTGAGTATATCTGTATACATGCTTATATTTCCTCTTGATTTTTAATAGGATACCATGACTCTGCCTTTTGCGGTAAAATGAAATAATGGGAAGGAGAAAGGCATGAGGCCAGCAGGGAGCGTGAACAGCTTGGCGGTGCGGCTATTGAGATCGATCATGGGGTTAGCGGTGGGCATTGCTATTATTTACCTTTCCATGATCATCATCTTCGAAAGCGAAGGAGACAAGACCCCGCAGACCTATGCGCTCAGGCTGGTGAGGGAAAAGCTTATCAAGGTGTCCAATTCATCTATCAATTCAAAAAATAATCTTCAAGTTGTTTATATCAGCGGTCTTGCGACCAGTGGTGAGGTTTTGAAGGATCCTTTGCTTCATGTCTCTCAACAAGCTATTAAATTGATTCGCAAAGTTGAAATGTATCAGTGGGTAGAGCAAGTGAGCTCCAGTAAAGTTTTGAGATCAGTGGATGAGAAAACAGTTTATCGCTATACCCCTCAATGGTCAGAGACACTGATCAATAGCCATTTATTTAATAATCCCCAGGGTCACCAAAATCCAGAGACGATGTTGATGACCTCATTAAGCGAACGGGCTCAGTCTGTACGGGTGGGGGATTTTCATTTGCCCTCGGAGTTGGTGGAGAATATGAAAGGTGCGATTATATTAGATCTTGCCCAGATAGATCTCAGTACTTTACAAGAAAAATTACATCGTACTATCCTGCATAAAGAATACAGTTTATATGTCGGACAAGATCCACAAAAGCCGCAGATTGGCGATTTGAGAATTACCATGATGGAAGTGGTACCACAGACAGTGAGTATTATTGCTCAGCAATTTGGCTTAGGTCTACGTCCTTATAAAACCGTTTCGGGTGAAAGTATCAGTCTGTTAGTGATGGGCAGCCATTCGCCGAAGGAAATGCTGAAGGAGGCAAATACGGATACGATTAGCCAATTTAATAGTGCTCTAACTCGATTTGTTACTTTTGCCATGATGGTCCTTGGTATTTATCTGATTTTATGGCCAGTTGCTGCGCTAGCGAAAGTGATGCCTTATCTAGGTAAGTTAGTTAAAAAAGATAGAGTTTATATGGCCTTTATTGGTGGCTTGCTCTTGTGGGCGCTAGTCACCAGCATTGCTTGGTGTACCTATCGGCCTTTTTGGGCGCTGGGAATTATTCTGCTGGCCTTGCTGGTTTGTTGCATTATGTTGGCTATTCGGAGTAGTTCATTAGATTGAGAGAAATTTATTTTCCTTTAAGTCCTTAATTACAGTGTTTAGGAATTCCTGTTTGGGCACGAGCACCCCATAATGTTCGCCTTGCCAACGGTTGATATTGGCGCTAATGATCGCAGCTTGGCTGGGTATCCAGACGATTACGGCGATATAGCCTGAAGTGACTCCAGAATACCACCAGAGCTTGCCTAGCTGGGGATCTTCGGTGACGTAGATGCCTAAGCCAAATGCACTATGTGCAGGTTTGGGGGGATTATCAGGGAAAGGAATGCTATTCATAAATTCCCGCTGTTGTTTGACGGGTAGGACTGCTCCCGTAAAGAGCAAGTGTGTCCATTTAGCCAAATCAGAACTACTCGAAATCATACAGCCTGCGCTGCCAAAAAAGGAAGGGCTGATGAAGGTAGTATCCCGTTGATCCCGATAGCCATGGGCCATGCGTTTTAAAATGTGAGATGGGTAGGATACGGGGTAATAAAAGGTGTTGGATAATTGGTATTGATCTAAGATTCGTTCCTTTAATAATTTTTCCAAGGGTTGTCCGCTGACTCTTTCTAAGAGCAAGCCTGCAAGCAGATAATTGGTATTGGAATAGTGCCATTGTGTGCCTGGGGTGAAATAATCAGGATGTTGATAGGCATAATTAATCAGTTCAGTTGCTGATCTTATTTTTCTTTTTTCCTGAGTAGAGAAACGTCGAGTGTCCATGGTTTCCGTATAGTTGTAGATTCCAGATCTCATGTTAAGCAATTCTTTAATAGTGATGTTTTGCCAGCGAGGATATTCAGGGAGCCAGAGACCAATGGGATCATTTATATTGAGTTTACCCTCAGCTTCTAATTGTAAAATCAGGATACTCACAAAAGTCTTAGTAATACTGCCAATCTGAAAAAGGGTTTGAGAATTTATTTTTTCCTTTCCATGCAAGGTTTTGGTGCCCATTAATAAAGTCAAGGGTTGGGATTGATCTAATTTTTGGATAGTGATGGAGATGGCCGGTATGCCCTGTTTGGTTTTCCAGGCTTGTATGCTTTCTTGAAGCTGGGCGTCGAGTGTTTTTGCCTGGGCAAAAAGAGGTACTATTAACAAGCCAAAAAAATACGCCATCTTTTTCATCTGCTGAGTCATCCTGATCAAATTTAAACCTAAAGATAGCATAATCATAAGATCGTAGCCAGAAAATAAGCATTTAATAGAGAGCTTAAGGTCTTCTTAATGTTTCTCCGCTACAATGAGCGAGCAATAGTTGATTAATATCTAGGAGATTTATGTTCACTCAAAATGCTATTCCATCTGGGAGGCCGGTTAACTTACCTGAAGGTGAATCCAAAGGCGTTTATTGGATTGCACAGCGCCTAGTAGAATTACTCGAAGCTGAGCTAAATTTTAAAGTCGAGGAAAAAGATGAGCGTGCACAGTATCACACTAAGGAGATTTATGCTCATCTACAAGCACTGCTGTCTGTGCTAAAAGAAGAAGCAGAAAAAAAAGCAATAGAAGGTCGAGTCGAGAAATTACGCACCGCCTTAGCAAGGGCTATGGATGAAAAAGAGCGAGTAATGGGTGATAAGATTTATCATCTTCAAAGAATATTGACGCGTTATTGGATGCGTAATGATAAGAATGAACAGGGCGTTCCTTTGGATACGATTTGGGGAGAGGAGATTCCGCTTGAACAACGCGTTGAATCTGCTGCGGGATATATTTATAACAAGGATTTTCTGAAAAAATATTTTAAACAATATACCAGCTTTGAACAAATTAAGAAGGTGGGTTTTGCAGTGTTGGAAAGGCCTCCCGCAGATGATAATCTTCCAGAGAATCCCAATAGTTGCTATGTACTGGTGCAAACCGCTCCTGGCCGTGAGCCTACAGGTCTGTGGTTTGTTGATCGAAGTAGGGTTGAGAATAAACCAAGAATTAGTGAGATTCAGCTGCCTCCAGGTTGCAGTCCACTCAGCTTTGCGCGCAACCTCTTTCCTGAGGCCGCTAATTATGATTATCCCAATATTGCAGTCCTCTGGTTCAATCAGCAAGCTAATATCATTCGACATATTGGTGCTGAACAAATCATTAAATACCGCATCCCCGAGGGATCTTGGTTTAATGCTCGTGATATTACACACTTCAAGGCCCAAGGTCTTGAGATCGCTGAATTAAATCTACAGTTATATACTCGCCTACTTGTAAACCGCTTTTTAGGCCAATCCTTACTTTCAAATATCATTGCTAGTATCCTAGAGGATATATTCATTGAGGGTGCTCACGGTCATTTTTATCGTTATCGCGGGTCTTATTTAGGAGCGGCGGGTGGATTCGTGGGCGGTATTTTTGCGGGTCTTATTGTGACCGGAGTTCTGATTAATCCCTTCTTTGCAACTCTGACCAAGGTTCATTTTCTAGTCGCAGCTGGTATAGGGGTTGCTTCTGGTTCAGTTCGAAGGCATCAAGACCGAGGATTTTGGGGTAGATTTTTATCTGCCACCTTAGTGAGTCTGTTATTGCAGGGGGTAGCGGCTTATTTCGCACCCATTATTCTTCCTGTGCTGGGCGTGGTTTCAGCTGCAAGCTTAGCGGCTTCTACTGTTTGGATCTATGGTATTTTACCGGCTATTCCTTTGTTAACCGCAGCAGCCTTAGGGGTAAGAGAATATTTTAAACCAGGGAGTATGCATGAATTCTATACAGGATTAATATCGAGGATCCTTGATATTTCAGTGACAGGGGGAGCAGTTTGCGGTGCTGTTTTAGGGGGTCTTTGTGGATTTTTATTTCGGGATTTGCCCCTGAGATTGATGGCTAGATTTAATTCACCTAGGCCAGAGGGAGCTGTAAGTTCTGTTCCCCAGCAAGAGAGACGAAATGACTTGAGTGCGAATGCACGGGTTCATCAAGTGGTTTCTAGTCACGGTGCTATTCCGGTACCTGTTCAAGCAGAGGAAGCAGGAAATAGTGTTAGTGACCGTTATAGCAGCATTGCTAGAGTGTTTGGCCATCCTGTTGCTAGAATGTTCAATTCTGCTGAGCGTCTAGCTGCATCAGCACCGGATGGGCAAGCTGTTGTTGCTCAAGAGTCTAATAATGTTGCTCATCGCGCCTAAGCTACATTTTTTAAATCAATAGATTCTAGTCTTCTTCTTGAAAGGCATTCAAAAATCCCGGCATGGGACGGGGTAATTTAATTTGTCTGGCTAGCGGTTCAAGTTGGGGGGGGTGTATTAGTTTTTGAGTATTGTCGTATTTCTGCCGTTCTTTTAATTGCTGAGAATAGCTTTTGATGCATTCTAATAAGTTACGCTCGTACATATTTTCTAAATAAATAATTACCTTGCCTTCAACGGTTTTCCCGCAAGATAAAATATGAAATTTAACAACGCCGAAAAGACGGCCCCATTGAAAATACAGCCGGTAAGGTGCACCGCCGTGATGAAAGACTGTGCCTGGCATGAGAGAATTACCGTGCCAGAAAACAATTTCATGCAAACCCAGGGATTTAAATTTAAGAAACTGTTCATTGCTCATTTCTAAGTCCACATGGGAAAGGTGATGACTGAGCAAAGTATGAATATTGTGCTTAACTTGTTGGAAGCCAGCATCAGTGAGATTATGCTTGGGTAATTCTAAGGGCAGGATTTTATGAGGATGTCGTTTATGCTCCATTAAATAATATTTGAGCACAGGATCCAGGGTTGAGCTGCTGAGAGATTTTTCATGGCGCTGCAAAAAATTTAATTGAGCGCTGGATAGAGGTTTTCCTTCTTCAAATAGCTTGAGAATGTTTGTACATTCATGAGGGAAGTTTTTTAATTCTATTAAGGGTTGCATGTTATAGGGATCTCATTAATAGAAGAATTTTAAACCTCATGATGCTGAGTTGCCAGTTTTTTATTTTATGCTGAGTTGACTAAAGTGCTCTAACTTTGCGTGGAGAGATTCAAAAGGAGCTTGTTTTGCAAAAAGGCTGTTTAATTCAACAGTCCATTGCCCATTTTTAAGATTAACCAAGACCCAAAAGGCTTTGGCGATATAGCTTTTAAAGCGATATCCAGTTTGATCTCGGACTATTTTATAGCGAAGAGAAGCTGGATATGAGGCGAGTAGCCAATCCCCATCTAATACAGCAAATTGTTTATAGTTTTGGATTAACAGCTTGATGGCTTGCGGTGAAACCGTTACTCGGCCATTATTGGGATCAATCTGAAAAAAGGCGATGCTTTCTTTTAATACGGATTCAATCAAAATGCCATCATGCTGCATTTCAGGCACACTGTATCCTGATTCTAGAAAAAGAGGGCGTTTAGGAATGGCGCGCGAGGATTGCAGATAGGGCTTGAGAGAGAAGCCATCAACCCTCTGTAAAATGGGCAATTTTAAGAGATCCAAGAGGGTAGGTGCTAGATCAATATGACTCACACGACCCTGGATTAAGCGTGGTTTTCCCCATTGTAGGCCGTATTCTTTAATAGCCAACAGAGAGCGATATTGCTTGAGGCTCAATACGTCAGAGCCATAACCATAGGAGGTATCGAGCGCCATTTGCTGAGTTTGGGCATAAGGTATGCGTCGTAATTTGATCTGGGTTTTATCGCCTTGATAATGCTGTTCAGAGATCACCCGATCTCCGGGCAGGGCTAGGGTCATACCATGATCAGAGAGTAAAATCACCACTGCATATTGGAGTAAACCGTGTTTTTGTAGGAGAGCCAAAAATTGGCTCAGCATCAGGTCCGCTGCTTTAATGGCCTTGGGATAACGGGCTGCGCTAATGAGTTTATTATCCTGCTGGTCATTAAACCAATAAAAAGGCCAAGCGGTTTGATTGAAATGCACAGCTAAGAACAGAGGCTTATCTAAGTTTTGCGGTAATTGCTGTTGCAGTAGGTTAAGAAAGTTTTGCCATTGATAACTATGATAGGAACCATGATTGGCATAGTTATAGGGAAACAAAATTTGTCCCCACACGGTGGGAATGAGTAAATTGGATAGCGGAAAATCATTCAGGTTGCCAATGAGAAAATCCGCAAGGGTACCATCAGGGCCAATAATCTGCTGAAATCCAAATTGCTGATTCAGATTGCTAAAGCGATGATCATCAGAAGCATAAACAGTTTCATAGCCTGCTTTTTGTAAAATTTGGGGTAAAGTAGCGCTCAAGTTCATCTGCGAGGTATCAATACTGTCTTCAATAATGCCATGATGCCGGGGATATTGACCGCTGAGAATACTCGCCCAAGCGGGGAAAGTTCGGCCTAAGGGTGTGTATACTTCTGCAAAGGTCATGGCAGATTGAAGGAATTGATCAAGATGGGGTGTTGGGCTGGCTGTAGTGGGGTTAAAAAAACCCAAATAATCAGGGCGAACGGCATCGAGTCCGACAATAAAAATATTGGGCTTGGCTGCGGTGGCTGCAGAGCGATAGTGTTGAGAAGAAGGTAGCGTGGGCAATTGTGCACTCAGAAAAATAAACACTAACAGGCTTAGAAAAATGGCATGACGCAAACGATTTTGTCCCTGCTTCCAGGCTTGAACCAGACGCAGCAGAGATAATAGTCCCGCTAGACCCAAGCAACCTCCAGCAACTAAGCTCAGTAGCTTATAACTGTGATTACTTAATTGATCCTGAAAGAGATGGTGACGAATTAAAATGGCAAAGAAGGAATGACTGGCATAATAGGCATTGGCTACCAGGATAGTGATTATGCTGAGTAGAGACAGGGTGATGTTGAGTAATTTCTGCCCCCGGGCTGTTAAGGCAAAGAGTTCACTGAGATTGATGCTCAAATACCATAGAAAATAAAGAAATAAACCGTAAATCAGCATTTGTGAAAGCAGGAAGTGACACAATGGTAAAAATAGCGCCTTAGATAAGAGCAAAGGCGGAAAACGGAAAGCAGTGCGTGTGATTTCCTCCAGGGAAAGATAGGCATGAACACTGAAAAAAGTGAGTTGTGCGAAAATAAAAAGTAAAATAACGGTGCAAAGTGTGGGTAAATGATGATTATATTTATTGATCATATTTTTTCTTGCTGCTCCCTCTGACAAGCTCTGCAGGATATTTTCTATTATTGAGGATAAGCTTGTCGTGAATGGCTTGTGATAAATTAATTTTCATTTGATCAGCGATACGGATGAGATAAAGCAGAATATCAGCCAATTCATGACTGGTATGCTTGTGAATGTCAGGATCTTGATGCGCCTGAATCGATTCTGCTTCTGTCAGCCATTGAAAGATTTCCAATAATTCACCCGCTTCACCGGCCAAGGCCATGGCGAGATTTTTAGGGTTATGAAATTTCTGCCAATCTCTTTGATCGGCAAAATCTTGAAGTGTCTTTTTTAGCTGGTCTATATCAATTAGATCGCTCATACTAAATTTCCTTTTTCATTAGGTCCCTATTTTTCAAAAACAATGCGATGATTGCCAGGGCTAGCTGGGTCAGGCCGGATCAAGTATACGCCACGATAGAGCGGGAGTGAATGGCTAGCATCATGTTATTTTTGCATCAGATAAGAGTAGTATTTAACTTGTCCCGTTTTTAATCGATTATAAAATTCAGCATTCTTGATACCGCCGAAATCACAGCAGGTACGGTGCAAAAACTTGGGAAAGTTAGCACGAATTTGTGCCTCGCGTAGAGAGGAGGTTTGGTCTAAGGTTCTCAGTGCTTGTGAAGTGATTTCCTGCTGTTTTAATACTTTCAATCCACAATGATGAAGATCTTTTTCCCATTGCTCGATTTCAGCTAAGCGTCGCATATCGCAATAAGCGAGATAACCATTGGGTTTGAGTACTCGTTTTACTTCTTGGAGAAATTTTGCCATGGAAGGATAGCAATGTGAAGATTCAACATTGATTAACACATCAATACTGTTATCAGCCAAGGGCAGAGTAGTCGCACAAGCGCGCAGCCATTGCGAGTTTGGGAGAGCCAGTGATTGACCCCATTTGATGGCTTGATCTGATAGATCAATGCCGATATAGGAGCGCGGGTTTTTGTAGCGAACGAAAAAGCTAGCACCACCGCCACGTCCACAACCCACTTCAACTAGGCTTTTGTTAGTGAGATCTACATCTTGAACCACATGATGATAGAGTTGAATAGAATAGCGATAGGTCTCATCTGAATTTTTCAATTCCAGGCGGGGTTCCCTGGGATCTTCATAGCCATAATTCATGAAGAGGAAGTCTCCCGCTTTGTCTCTGGAGATGAGCTGATTATAAATCTTGCGCCATAGCCACTGACGGGGGAAGAGCGCAGAATCAGTTAAGCGTTCCAGCAGTGAAATAATCCAATGGGGTTTCAAGTGAGGGTTCCTTTATTTGAGCCTCAGTTTAGCAAGCTAAAAAGAAATTGGGAATATACTATTTTATTCCCATTTCTTGCGGATAAGCTGTTCCTGAAGCGCAACCCAAGGGTGCTATTTGATCTAATTCGAGGAGATCTTGTGTTGATAAGTTAACTTGTAATGCACCAAGGTCCTCAGCTATTTGTGCTGGGGTTTTAGGGCCGGGTATTGGAATGATAGATGATGCTTGAGCAAGCAGCCAGGCTAAAGATAATTGTGATGGAGTGCATCTTTTTCTTTTTGCAAATTGCTCTAATTGGTCTATAAGCAACAAATTTCGCTGTAAATTTTCAGGCTGGAAGCGTGGTAGTGTTTTTCTAAAATCATGCGATTCAATTTCTTCGAAATTACGAATTCTTCCTGACAACAGTCCTCTACATAGTGGGCTGTATGGTATAAATCCAATATCCTGTTCACGGCAAATTTTTAATAAAGTTTCTTCGGGATAGCGATGAAGCAAAGAATATTCTCCCTGGTATGCTGTAATACGATAAATAGCATGAGCTTGTGTGAGAATCTCTGGAGTGGTGTCTGATAGTCCAATGTAGCGGATTTTTCCATCCTGTACTAATTGTGACATGGCTTCTATAGATTCTGTAATTGGCGTTTTGCTGTCAAAGCGATGTAGAAAATATAAATCAATATAATCTGTTTTTAATCGTTTTAAACTGGCTTCGCAAGCTTGCTTGATATATGTGGGTGAATTATCTAAATACATATTACTCAACTCTGGTCCAGGTCTAACAAATCCGCATTTGGTCGAGATAAAAAAATTTTCTCGTGATGTTTTTCCAATAACATTAGAAATGAGTGCTTCACTGTGACCACAGCCATACATATCAGCGGTATCAATAAAATTAACTCCTAAATCAATCGCTTGTTCCAAGGTTTTTAATGCCATTTGATCACTGGTGGAGCCATAAAACTCAACCATGCCCATGGTTCCAATGCCTATTGTGGAAATAGCCGGGCTATGGCTGGTTAGTTGCCTGAATTGCATTATTTTGCCCTCTATAGATAGCATTGATAATTAATTATATAGCAATTTTGAGCAAAGTAATCTTGAGTAGTTTCTACTGGATTGAGGTTGTTATTTGCTTGCCTTGATTAATCTTGATAAAATTTGTATTTCATTATTCTAAGTTGACCTATTTTAATATGTTAAATTTCGACAAAGATTTTCACTTGATTAGATGGCAAGATGGCTTATTGTTAAATCTGTACACTGTGCCTAAGCAGCAAGATAATTTGCTTTGCTCAGGAGAATTATTTGCTCTGCCTTTTAACGTATTTATATTGAATCATGACACCGAAGTCTTGAGAGTGAATACGGCGGCAGCGCAAACTTGCGGTTTTATTTCTGAGCGAGATGCTGTAGGTCGTACTATTCGAGAGGTGGCGCGAAGAGATGTGGCAGAGGAAATTATAAAAACGTATAAGAAATTCTTACATAATCAAGCTCATTCGATTAATGAGGAAAATTATTGGCGGCTAGATGGCTTAAATTTTTCAACGACCACTATTAAATTTTTATTATATGATCAGACAAGAAAGAAAATAGGTTTGTTGGGATTCTCTTTGTTAAGTGGTATAGAGACTAATTATACACAAGCAAAAGGATTAATTTGGTTGGCTCAAAAAAAGTTATTGCGGTTCCCTTCCTCGCAATCTGTGAATTTATTTGATTTTACACAACGAGAACGTGCTATTGCAGCATTATTAATCCGTGGTAAAACAGCAAGATCAATAGCACAAGTATTCTGTTTATCAGTAAGAACCGTAGAAAATTATTTGGTCAGTATGAAGCAAAAGACTAATACGCAATCCAAAGCTGAATTGGTTGAGTTATTGATTACGGCCAATGAATAGAGTACTTTAATAAATTAAGAGCGTTAAATTTTTAAGAGCCAAGAGGTCCTTATATGAGATTGGTATTTTCCTTGCTGACGATAGTGGTTTTGATGCTTTCCTCGATAGCTTGGGCAGACAAGGCTAATGATATTTCAATTCTTTGCTATCATAATTTAAATCCAACGACGCATGGCGACATGAATTTGACGCCGGCTAAATTTGAAAGCCAAATTCAATGGATCAGAGACCACGGCTATACAGTTATTCCTTTAAAACAAGTGGTAGAATATTTGCAAGGCAAAACGGATTCCTTGCCGCCTAAGTCTGTGGTGATTACCGCAGATGATGGCTGGAAATCAAATTATACTTATCTTTATCCTATCGTCAAAAAATATCAAATTCCTGTGACCTTGTTTATTTATCCAGGCACTATTTCTGAGGGTAAGCATGCCATGACCTGGGATGAGCTAAAAGAATTGCAGCAGAGTGGCTATTTTGATATTCAAGCGCATACCTATTCGCATCCTAATTTTAAACAGGAACAAAAACGCCTTAGCCCAGAGGCTTATCAGCGATTTGTGGATAATGAACTCATTAAGTCCAAAAAAATCTTGGAAGAGAAATTAGGGATTAAAATTACCCTCCTAGCCTGGCCCTTTGGTATTTATAACCCCGATCTGGAACAGGCAGCCCAAAAAGCGGGTTATATCATGGCCTTCACCATTGATGCTCGTCCTGCTAATCGCAATTTTAGGCCTATGGCCCAGCCGCGCTTTATGATTGTGGACAGCGAAAATATGAAGATTTTTGCGTATATCGTCTCGGCCAAAGGTCATTTGTAGGAATCACAGTCATGAAAATCATTCAAATCTCTGATACCCATTTGTTTGCCCAGGATGATTCACAAATTTTTGGTATTAATAGCAATCTTAAATTTAAAGAAGTTCTGAAAAAAATTATTACCGATGAGGTTCGGGATGCGGATTTGGTTTTGCTCACCGGAGATATTTCACAGGATGAGACTGTTGAATCCTATCAATACGTGACTCGTGAGTTGAGTTTGTTAAATCTTCCTGTTTATTGGATCCCTGGCAATCATGATAACCTTGAGCAACTTGAGGCAGTGTTCAGCCAAAATGATCAATTTAAACGGGTATCTAAATTATCTTTGAATGATTGGAATTTTGTTTTCTTAAATACCAAGTTGCCTGAGCATGATGAGGGTTATTTGTCTCCCACTGAATTAAATCTGTTGCAACAGGAAATCACTAACTCTCCTGAGCATAAAAAAATAGCTATTATTATGCATCATCATCCGGGCAAAGTAGGCACTCCATTGATAGATAACTATCTTTTACAAAATGCCAAAGAATTCTGGAGCATTGTTAAGAATACCTCAGTCGAGTTGATTATTTGTGGCCATGTTCACGGGGACTATTGTTTAAAGCATGAGGGGATCACGCTGGAATCTGCTCCAGCTACCTGCTTGCAGTGGATAAAAGGCTGCAAGGATTTAGAAATTGATGCTAGGATTGGTTATAAGGTCTATCACTTTGATCAGGATGGTTACTCGGCCCAGGCAAAGCTGTGGTGATTTTCTATCTAATCGTGAATGTGCCCATCCACAATTAAACCTGCTGCTTATATATTATTAGCGACAAAACCGATATACAACAAAATAACCCCAAACATTAAGCCGAATAAACTAAATAAAAAAGGGATCTGATTAACATAACGTCCCAGCAAGGTTTTCCATTGTTTAACGAAGATAACTCTGAAAACACCAACCATTAAAACGCTGCCACCGACCAAAGTGATGAGTAGGGCCCAGCTGAACTCCAGGGAGTTGGCGAATAAAATAGATAAACTGCCAAAAATAACGGGTAATACTCCACCCATAATATAGCCCGTTTCCGAATAAATCATATTGCGTGCCATGGTCCGTGCATCGGAAATGTTAAATAAAATGCCTAGAGACAGAATTAAGGAGACGATGCCAAACCAGCGCGCGAAAACAAGATAGTTTATCATACAGTAAACTCCTTTTAGTTAAAAAAATTATCTTGTATTTTTTAAATGTCCCGCATTAGTTTATAATATACCAGAATTCATAGGTGCTGCGAAAATTTATGATGCTTTCAAGGACGCGAAAATTATGGGCCAAATGGACTGCGCGATTAGTAAACGCTGGGTCTTTTTTAATGTTGACAGGCTGTAGCGTGAGCAGGCTAGGCATGCTCAATCCTCAAGGTATTGTTACTTATGAAGAACGAAGATTATTTTTTGACACACTAGCTTTGATGTTAATCGTAGTTCTTCCCGTCATTGTGATGAGTTTTACCTTCCTCTATCATTATCGTGCTTCTCATCGTCTTCGGGATTACAAACCAAACTGGAGTCATAATCATTTTTTGGAAATGTTATGGTGGGGTATCCCTTGTATTATTATTCTTGTTCTAGCAGTTTTAACCTGGAAAAAGACTTATCAGCTTGACCCGTATCGAAAAATCACGGCTTCTACCCAATCTATCCTTTTGATTCAAGCGATTGCTTTGCCTTGGAAATGGCTGTTTATTTATCCGCAGCAACATCTGGCTACAGTTAATTATCTCATGCTGCCGGTAGGACAGGAGGTGGAGTTCTGGATTACGGCAGATAATGTCCCTATGAGTGCTTTTTTTATTCCGCAACTCAGCAGTCAAATTTATGCTATGACGGGTATGCGTACTCAGCTCCACTTAGTTGCTAATCGGACTGGGGAATATGAGGGCTTGAATGCTTTGTATAATGGTGCTGGTTTTTCAGACATGCATTTTACGGTGCGGGTCGTTGAGGCTGAAGAAATACATTCTTGGTTCGCTACCACTCAGAAAATGGCAACTCATTTAACAGAACTGGCCTATCGTCAATTACTGAATCCCTCGATGAACAATGTGCCTCAAGCCTATTCAGATGTTAAATCTGGGTTATTTGAGGAAGTGGTTGAATTATATATGTATTCATTAGGCCCCGCTCACCCTCGGGAAGCATTGATTCATTTAAATTCGCATCATCAGTAGGGGGGGTTCAATGCTGAAACAATTGATTTTTGGGAAACTGACTTTGGAGGCCATTCCTTTTCATGCACCCATCATCATGGGGGCTGGTGTGTTCATGGCCTTGGTTTTGTTCATGACCTTATTTTTTATTACCTATTTAAGGAAATGGAAGTATGTCTGGACTGAATGGATTACAACAGTGGATCATAAGAAAATAGGAATCCTGTATTTAATTCTGTCAGGAGTGATGCTATTAAGAGGTTTTTCAGATGTGGTTTTGATGCGCTCACAGCAGGCTATTGCAGCAGGCTCACATCTGGGTTATTTGCCCCCTGAGCATTATGATCAAATTTTTTCAGCCCATGGCGTCATCATGATTTTTTTTGTTGCGATGCCGCTGATGTTTGCTCTGCTAAACATTATTCTTCCTTTGCAAATTGGAGCGCGCGATGTAGCTTTTCCTTATTTAAATTCGCTGAGTTTTTGGCTCACCTTTGTGGGTGCTATGCTATGTAATGCCTCCTTGGTGATCGGAGATTTTGCAAAAACAGGCTGGCTCGCTTATCCACCTTTATCTGAATTGTATTATAGTCCCAGCGTTGGTGTAGATTATTACATTTGGGCTTTACAAATTTCGGGTGTTGGAACCTTGTTAGCAGGCATCAATTTTATTGTCACCATTCTTAAAATGCGTTGCAAAGGGATGACCCTGATGCGTATGCCAATTTTTGTCTGGTCTGCCCTATGCGCGATGATTTTAGTGGCACTGGCTTTTCCAGTGCTGACGGTTACCTTGACTTTGTTGTTTTTGGATCGAATGTTTGGTATGCATTTTTTCACCGATTTTTCAGGTGGCAATCCCATGATGTATATCAATTTGATTTGGGTGTGGGGACATCCAGAGGTTTATATTCTGATTTTGCCAGTCTTTGGCGTATTTTCGGAAGTGGTCGCAACGTTTAGTCAAAAAATCTTGTTTGGCTATACCACCATGGTTTACGCGATTGCTGTCATTGCTTTCCTTTCATTTATCGTCTGGTTACATCATTTTTTTACCATGGGGGCTGGCGCTGATGTTAATGCTTTTTTCGGGTTGGCTACCATGGCCATCGCTATTCCTACCGGCGTGAAAATTTTCAATTGGTTGTTCACCATGTATCAAGGACGTATTATCCTCGCAACCCCCATGCTCTGGGTCGCGGCCTTTTTTACGACTTTTGCCATTGGAGGCATGACAGGCGTGATGATGGCGGTGCCTCCTGTCGACTTTCAGGTACATAACAGTTTATTCCTGGTTGCGCATTTTCATAATGTGATCATTGGCGGATTTTTATTTGGTTCTTTTGCGGGTGTTATTTATTGGTTTCCCAAAGCCTTTGGTTTTCGGCTGGATGAACGCTGGGGCAAATGGGTCTTTGCGTGCTGGGTTCTCGGCTTTTATCTAGCATTCATGCCCTTGTATGTATTAGGACTGAGCGGCTTTATGCGGCGGATCAATCATTATTCAAATGAATTGTTCCAACCTTATTTAATTGTAGCTGCCATCGGCGCATTTTTTATTCTCATCGGCATTTTTCTACAGATAGGACAGTTGATCGTTAGTATTCGCAATCGCCAGGCTCTGGCTGATCATAGCGGAGATCCTTGGAATGGTCGTACTCTCGAATGGTCTGTGGCTTCTCCAGCACCGCTTTATAATTTTGCTCATTTACCCACGGTGACGGATCGCGATGCCCTATGGGTTAGCAAAGAAGAACATCTTGCTGCGGGACGCATTCATCCTCGGGAGCTTCATTACCATGCGATACTGTTGCCTAAAAATACGGCGGCAGGCTTTATCATCGCACTGTTTGCTGGAATGCTAGGTTTTGCTCTGATCTGGGAAATGCTAATTCCGGGAGTAATCGGATTTATTGGCATTTTAGCCACAGTGATCTACAGGACCTGTGAGACTGAGACAGAGTATTATTTAGACGCAGCGATAGTTAAAAATACTGAAATGGCGCATCTCAGGGAGATTATCCAATGGCAGGCGAAATGACAGCAGCTCATGAGCATCATCTCCAAAGTGCTTCCAATGATGTATTTGGTTTCTGGCTGTATATTTTGACCGATTGCATCTTGTTTAGCTGCCTTTTCGCAACCTATTTAGTTCTCAATTTACCGGGTTCGCCCGGCCCTAGTTTGAAAAGCTATCTTGATTTAAATGATATTTTGACTGAAACCTTTTTATTATTAGCTTCCAATTTTATTTTTGGATTAGCGATCCTTTGTTCTTACAAAAATAAAATAGCCCAAGTTCGGGCTTGGTTGCTGTTAGCTTTTTTACTAGGTGCAGGCTTCGTTTTCATGGAACTGCGGGAATTTGCTCATCTTGCCCAGGAAGGTTTTCGTTGGGATCTGAGCGGCAAAGCTTCTTCCTTTTTTACTCTAGTTGGAACGCATGGTTTGCATGTGAGTTGTGGTTTGTTTTGGATTATCACCTTGGTTATTCAACTGCCGTTTATCAAACAAATGGAAATTATTCACCGACGCCTTACTTATCTGGGATTGTTTTGGAATTTTTTAGATATCGTATGGATTTTTGTATTCACGCTTGTTTATCTGACGGGAGCGCTCTAGATGCAGCGACTTGAATTAAGTCAACCTGACTATGGTACCGCCAGAAAAAAATTGGGCATTTATCTCATCGGCTTATTAATTTGCACGATACTGACACTTATGGCTTTCGAAATTGCCCAGCATCCACATTTTTCCAGAGGATTAAACTTACTCTTCATTTATATGGCCGCTTTCGCTCAATTTCTGGTTCAGGTGATCTGTTTTCTACGCTTGACGACTGAAACTGAGCAGGGAGTCAATAATATTCTGTCATTCATTTTTACCATCGTCATTTTAATCACTATCATCGCCGGTTCCTGGTGGATTATGTGGAGCTTGAATTATTATATGATCGGTTAGCGTTGAATTGGACCCACCAAGTGGTGGCGCCAGCCACAGCAGCGGGAATTACCAAGAGATTGATTAAGGGAATCAGGCCTAATATCAGAACGCTGCTGCCAAATCCTAGGGTGGTCCAGCGTTGCAACGAAATTTGCTGTTTTAATTCCTTAAAAGAAATCCGGTTATTATCCATAGGATAGTCTAGATGTTGGATGCTCATCATCCAGGCATTGAAGAGAAACCATAGTACGCCAGCTCCCATTTGCACCACAGGAACAAAAAATAAGATTAATAAAAAAAGAGCACGTGGTAAAAAATAGAGGATTAAGGCCATTTGTCTGGCTAATAAGCGGGGTGTATCCCTGATCAATTCCCAGGTTGATTTTTGTAAGGGGCTTGTGCCGGTTAATTCAAGCTGCACGTGCTCGGCTAACAGACTATTAAAAGGCAGGCTAATCAGGTTAGAGAGGGTAACATAGGTATAAATTAAGATAAGTAAATAGCTTAGAGAAAAGATTAGCCAAACTAGAACATGCAGCCAATGTAGCCAACTAGGTAAATAATTGTCTAGCCAGTGGTTAAATTCACTCAGATAGTGCTGCCCCAGCCAATACAGGCCACCCAAAATGAGAGTGTTAATCAACAGAGGGATAAGAACAAAACGCCGTATCCCGGGCTTAAAAATAAGCTTAAACCCCTGGCTCAGATAGCTAGCTCCTTGTAATAGGCTGTTATTTGGGTTGAAGATCATGTTGGCTTCTCCTGCTACTTACTGCCAGTAATACGGCTATGTACTTTTTTCATACCTTGGAAGATGGATTCGCTAATATTCTTAGGAAAGGTTGATGGGAGGGTATTTTGAATAGTATTAATAACTGAGTCCATAGGATGAAAGGCTTCATTGATAATATCTTGCATTTGTTTTTCAGGGAACTGGCAAATTTTGGCTGTTTCAAACCAATGGCGGAGTTGAATTTCACTCCACTGATAATGAGTATTCTTTGCTTTCAAAGCCATGGCCATTTTTAGTCCTTTCCATTCCAATTGTCTTTTTGCAGCTAAGGGATAGGCGGAAATGACATCATATAAAGGTGTTAGTCTATATCTGCCATTGGCTTCAATAGTTATGCTGAAATTTTTAGCATGCCCATCTATTGCGCCTAATATCCAAAATAAAAATATAGCCTTCATGAATGTCTTTCGATCAGTAACGGCTTCGATAGCTCCAGTGAGAATATCCATAATGTCTTTTATTCCCGGGCCGCCATCACTTTCATATTTTTGTCCAGCAGGTTTTCCTAAAGCTTGGCACAGATCTTCTTGAGGTAATCGCATTAGCCACTTGTCGCCCTTAGACCACAGTCTGTCGAACCGTTCAACCACCAAAGTATTAATATTCTCAAATTTGCAAATTCTTGAATGACTAGTGGGTAGGCCATAGGCTTCTAAGATTTTAAGGCATAGCCACTCATTTTCTATGCTCTCACTGAGGTCCATGTTGGCATGTTCAATTTTTCCGATAGGCAGCTTAAAAATATGACTGGTCGGTGTAGTGCCAAGAGGCTCATTCCATTGCTTTTTATGCCATAAAAATGCGGTTTTTTCCTGAGCACCAGCAATCGAGATTCGAAATTCACTATTCTGCTCCATGCCTAAGGGTGCTGATTTATATCCTTTTAGCCGTTTGGCAATTTCATGATCATTAAGAGGATTGGCTATTATTTTATGAGTGTTGTTGAGTTGTGGTTTAGTTAATAGCTGAACTGCGCCAACGCAGTCAGCACCAATTTCTGAAAGCAAATCAAAACATTTTGTGGAAGGTGCATTGAAACGAATTTGGATACGTTCTCGAATGGTTCTGCTATCAGGCAATAGATTATCAAAATAATTTTCTACTATACCACCTTTGTATGAAACTTCTGTCAAAGGCATAGATAAACTGATTGGCCGAGATTGTTCGTGGGATAGCCAACTATTTTGATAGGTGAATTGTAATTGGCCTGTAGTCAGCTGTTCCAGAATGCCCACTGGAATGCCGTTCATATAAACATAGAGTTGGCGGATTCTTTTTTTCTTTACCATTGACTAACCCTTGTATTCGCTTTTTGCGATTTATTTTTAGGTCTGATGACCAATTCCAAATCCAAGGCGGCGAGCATTCTAAATAAAGTCTCTAATTTTGTTCCTGGTGCACCGTTCTCAATACTAGAGACCGTCACTTGCCCGATATTAAAAGCCTCTCCAGCTGCTTGCTGAGTCAAATTTTTTGACTTGCGCCAACGTTTAATAGCTGCGCCCAGGGCTTTTACTGAAAGAATGATTTGTTCCATAGAAGGAGCCTTTCTTATCGAATCCATTAGTATAATATATACGTAAATATATAAAATGTAAATATACATGTACGTATATAAATTAATTTTATATACGTACATGTATAAAATCCTATAATGTTAATGGGACGATTTTGTTAAAAAATTTATAATGTAACGATATTCATTATATTATATCTTTAATAAGCCTAATTTCGATTCTTTCCTTACCGCTACCGATATTAACCCTCTTTAAGCTAACCAATCCAACCTCAGCGGTTGATTTAACATGGGTGCCGCCACAAGGAACTTTAGAGAAACCTTCAATTTCCCAAAAGCGTCTTTGTCTGTCGAAATCAGAGAAATCAGTTTTAATGGGCTTATCAGCGGCAATTATTTCATTATATTCAGCTAGAAGGTTTTCAAAATGAGATGAGATATTTTCATCATAAAAGAAATCTATTCGGGCTTTGAATTCTGAAATATGAGCGCCAATTTTTTTGAGATTCAATTTTCGGGTAATTAATTCCAGAATTAATTCAGCGGCAAAATGTAAGCGCATGAGCCGGTATCGTCGTGGCCAATCAATTTCCATTTGTACTTCATCACCTACGGAAAGGCCGTGTTCCTCTGGAAGAGTGTAATAAATAACGTTATCTATCATTTCTGAATCCATGACAGACATACCATTGATTAAGACTTTATCGCTTTCCTGGCCCCCAGAAAAAGAAAAAGCGATAGTTTCCTCAAATAGTGCTTTATTACCATTGAGCCACTGTACTCTAGTTAATAAAGTGGTTTGATAGGGATTATCCCAAAAAATTTTCTTCATAGCCTTCATCTGCTAGCGCCATAATGAAAATTTTCGGGTCAGTTCAGTGACTTTATCCCAAGCTCCAAATAAGACAATGCCATAGTAAATCAGATTCTCATCTTTGACTTGTAAGGTTCTTTCAATTTGTTCCTGATAAGTACCCACGGTCATGGTATCTGTGAAGTCATTGAATAAAATATTATTAGCAATGGTTTCATGACGCAGTTTTCTAATTTTGTTGGAATTTTCTGCCAAAATGATGAATGGCAGTTCAGAAATGAAAGGATGTGAACCGCCATCGGCATCTTTATAATCCATTAATCGCAAATCTTCTTTACCAATAGCAGATCCCAAGCCAATACACATATGGGCTAGTGCATTCATGACCTTGCCGGGTTCTATGCTTTTATTAAGCACGGCCACTAATTTATTTTTAAATTGTTCTGACATAAAAACCTCCGATCTATCGTCTTGCTGAATTGTGCGTTATAGCGCATAATAAGTCATATTAGCATTGTACGTCATAACGCACAAGCGTTTTTTAACTTTACGGGATGAATTAGAAGGTCATGAAAAATCTATATCAACATATCTCTGCGACGTTAAAAGCCTTACGCCAGGAGCGAGGATGGAGCCTTGATAAGGCAGCAGAAAAAACAGGGGTTAGCAAGGCTATGTTAGGTCAGATAGAGCGACAGGAATCTAGCCCCACGATTGCCACATTATGGAAGATTGCCAGCGGTTTTCGCACTTCTTTTTCATCCTTCATCGAAGATATTCACGCGAATATTGAGGAACCGATTTATCGTTCTGGGCAAGCACAGCAACTTCATCCCCAGGATAAAAAAATTCGAGTCATGCCTATTTTCCCTTTTGATAGTCAGTTAAATTTTGAAGTTTTTGTTATTGAATTATTGCCTAGTTGCGAGCATCTCTCTCCACCCCATCAGCGCGGTGTTATTGAACATATCATTGTGGTTGAGGGGAAAATGGAAGTCCTGGTTAATGGGGCATGGAAGTCTTTAAATAAAGGTGAGGGCTTACGATTTAATGCCAACCAACCGCATGGTTATCGAAATACCACCAAAAAGCTAGCCTGTTTTCATGATCTTATTCACTATCCTGTGCGTGCCCTGAATTTATAACCAGGCTGTTGTCTATTTTTATTTTAATTCAAGTTTTATTCCCGGGTCCACTGCTGCAGCAGCAGGTGTGGGTGCGGACAAGGACGGCGGCTGCATGATGTTGCTGCGATGCTGTATTAAAATACCCGTTATAGATATATTTTGAGTCATTTGATTAAATCTGCTTGCTGAGTCAAGGTTTTGTGTTGCAAAAACTTCCTGTAGTAATCGTTGTAGACTGATATCTTGTAACAAGCGTGCACTCAACGCCACAGGATCAGCAGCCGCTAAACCGCTAGCTTGGAATATACGCATCCAGCTAGCGTGAGGTTGCAGAGTTTTATTGGCAGCATATAGCAGTTGTCCCATCAATATATCTAAGTAAAGAGTTAAGCGTTTAATGTCTTCTTTTGTGGACAGTGTTTTGGGATAGTAAAATTGACTTTCAGTGTCAGGCGTAAATTTTAGATAAGAGCCATCAAAGCCAGTCAATGTTTGTGGAATAAGATTTTGTAATAGCAATTGTTTGTCGGGCTGTTGAAATATTTCATATAAGGCAATAGCAACCAAGCTATCGGCGTTTAAAATTTGATAATCGTAAGGGGCAGTACGACTCCAAATAGTAAATGCTCTGTGTAAATCAATTGATACTTTTCCTTCTGAATTTTCATATGTTTTTTCTTCGCGTTTAATTTCATTGTCTTCACAGAATTTGTTTAGTACTTGGCTTAAGTCGTTAATCAAGGCGGTGTTATCACGAAATAATTCGAGTTGTGTTAAAATGGCTTTTGGATCTTTAATTTCTATTCTATGCCTCTTTAACACCTCACAAAATGCGACCCATAAATGAGAGCCATTGGGTGCATATTTTATGAAGCCAGCAATTTTATCACCTTGTTTTTTTGCAACTGTACTGGCTTCGTCACGCACTTGTATGCCCACATTTGGGCCAAGCTCTGTTGCTGTAGTGGTATAAAGGGCTTTGCTATGGCTGGCTGTAATGGGGTAAGCGCTAGTAATAATATAACTTGAGCTTGCTCCTTGTACTCCCCACAAGGGAAAATTTTCTAGACAATAGCAGCTTCTAAATGAACTAAAAAATTGCCTTATCACTAAATGTGCTTTTGCATTGTCTAAGGCATTATTCAATTTATTTTTATCTGCTGTGTTCTTTAGAATATCGCCACAAATCTGCTGTAGTGCAGGGTCATTTTCAAACTGTTGGCATAAAGCTGGATGATGTTTTTGAATGTAAGATAGCAGCCATTCATTCGTATTAACAGATCCATAAAATATTAATGTCTTATCTTTAAATAGAGCAGGATCTTGCCGCCAACATTCAAAAAATTCTATCGGAGCAGCGGTTGAAATAAGGACATTAACAGCGCTAATTAATTTTTTAATGGTTTCAAGTTCTGAGGGTTTAAATTTTTCTTTGAGTGATTGACTACCCTTATAAATCTGGGTAGAAGTGGCTAAATCCTGCAAGCGACGCTTTTTCTCAACAAAAGGCATGAGATCTTTGCCGGTGCTTAAATAAAAAGCTAATTGACCGATAACATCATTTTCTTCTGGATTATTATATTTTCTCTGGATTCCTAGTAGTAATAATTCTTTTAATAAATCATCTGCTTCAAAATCGTTTGAATTGAAGATTAGGGTCTTACGCAGTATATCAAAAAGCTTCGGTTCATTTGGATTGGGATCAGATAATAATCGTGAATTACTCATAATATCTCATAGCATAAGTCTCTTATTAGTTTTATTCTGCAAATTGAAGGGTGTTACCTATACCTCTAACCCGTCAATGATCTTCACGGGCTTTTTATAAAGTTTTCCTAAAAACCATCAAAGTCAGTTGTCGTTATTATTTCTTGTTTGTTCCAAGGTCACAATTTTCATGAGACTTCTTGCAGCAAGCAAAGCAGCAAGAGATCAGATCATAGAAAAGTGCGACAAAGAAACCAAACAGAAATCCCTTTAACAAGGCCAAGAGCGCATGTACAAAACCTTTAGCCAAGGTGGGTTCTGGCATATGCATAGCGACCATCATAGGCGGCATTCCATAATTCATGATCCATAAGCTCCATATTAAAACGGTAAAAAAGCTCACGATGCCGACCGCTAAGCCGAACGACAGGGGACAAATTTTCTTTGATGATCCATTCTTATCGCATTTAGGACATATCATAAGGTAGCCTCCAATAAATCCTTACTCCAATTGATATTATACCTCTTTTTCACCCCCTCGCGCTTGCTTATTGAAAAATAAGCAAAAATGATCAAGACACTGGGCCTTCTGGCAGTTATAATAATACTTTCTAATCACCTTAAGTTAAGGTATCTCAATATGAAAACTTTGCATGCTATCGGTGGAGCGCTCATTGGCTTTCTTCTCGGTTGCTTAATGGCTTTAGCTTTATCCTTATTAGTGTTTGGAATTCTGTCAATATGTGCTTGCCTGTGTGCAATTGAGGGTTATAAGTTGGTGGTTGAAACCCAGCTTGAAAAAAATGGTGGTCAATATCAAGGCTTAACAAAAACGGGGTGGGGCATCCTTTTTGCGACGTTGGGCATTTTAGGTATTGCGATAGCACATGGAGTGGGATTTGTGATCACCACCTTGTCAACACCTATCTTTGCGCCATTAGGCGCTGTGTTATTAGGCTATTACGGTGCTCAATATGAACTAGACAGTTGCTTGAAATTTGTGGGTGAGAAGCTAAGTATGGTCATAGCAAATTTGCCCTCAATTCCAGATTTGATTATTAGCATTAAATCAGCCGTTATTCTAGCGATGACGAATATAAGCAAGAAAAATGAACCTTCAGAACAATCAGAAAGTAAGGGCTTGCCTCGTGTATCGCAAGCCGGTGTTGATGCTAGTGCTGGAAGAAGATATAGTGATGTTCCTGCGCAAGGCCAGGTTCGTTTATCGGATAACCTTCCTGAAGGAACAGAAATGAAAGCGGCGGCATCCCATCTTCAATTCTTAGGCCCCCCGCGGGGAGATCAGGCACAAACCCTCAGCCAAGATCCTTCCCAACAAGCCCAAGGTATTCAGCATGCATTAGCACCACCGTCTTATTCATGAGATTGTTGGCCATTGAATGGCATAATCATTTTTCACACAAAACCCTCATTGCTTCGTCGCAATGACGGAACCGATTTACGCAACAAGCTTTTGATTTTAAATATAGGCTGTCTCAAACTGAATTCGATTAAAAATGAGGTGCACAAATGCATAGTTTTACTGGCCACTTTCCTATGGTTCCTAATACGGAGTTACCAACAACTACTTCTGCTACTTCGAGCCAAACTTCTGTAGCCTCAACTCTATCTATTCATAGTACTAGCTGCGATTTACCCTATACCGTATATGATCCTGAGGCGGTTCAGTCGCCTTATTATCATTATGCTATAGAGGCAATGGAAGTGGTTTATAAAAGATTTCCTAGGGGGGCTGTTAATCAACAGGAAGTTAGTGAAAGCTTACAATTAAGCAAAAATGAACTCAGTAACCAATTACTGAATCTTCAAATTATTGATGAGGAATTTAATGAAGATAAATGTGATATTCATAAATTAGCTGGTATCTCAGAAACCATGGATCGAGGCAATTGTGGTCTGATGGCTTGTTATGCGTTAGGTTTTCTTTTAAATAAGTATGAAACGCTTCGTGTTGAACAAGTTTTTCTTGAAGAACATTCTTTTATTGCTATCGGCAGAAAAAAACATTCTAACCCAGCCCAAATTGCTGCTTGGGATGCTTTAATCTGTGGCCTCTGGGAAAAACTTATTTATCGTTCCTCAGCATTCGATACAGTTAAAAGAGGAAAAAATATCCCTTTCTATGCTAACTTATGCCACAAAGATCTTAAAATTATTATGGATATTGAATTATCTACACAACATTATTTAAGTGGATCACCTAAGATAATCATTAGCGAGAGCAGTAAAGAAATTGATGATTTTATAAAGGCATGGGTGAAAGAAGATATGCTACGCTGGCAAAAACGTGATTTTAAAACCACCTTTGCTCTTTCTCCATATACAACTGCACGAATAGAAGTGGAGAAAAATTTGAGGTCCTTTCATCAGTTTACTTCTGGATTCTCTTCTTCGTCTGCCGTTGCTGTTTGCTCTGCAAGCACTGTAGAGAGTCAGGTTAGATTCCTTTCTTCAGTTATACATAAGCAATACTCATCAGAGGAAAAAATGAAGATACGCTCTCAGTTAGAAAAGTTAACGGGCCATCCAGCCGAGTGTTGGAAAATAACCACAAAAGAAGGATTAAAAATTTATTTAAGTATGGAGAATTCCGCTGCGGTAATAGCACTTAAAAATGCCTTTAACAAAACAGGAGCGTTAAAGGCAACAGAAAGAATAGAAAAAGGAAAGCAAGAGGCGCTCATTTTAGAGCTTAGCCAAGTTAAAACAGAGAGCTTAACCAAAATAGAGTGTTTACCCGGTTATAAAAAGCCTGAGGCGCTTCCTTCCTCAGAAGTAGCAGTAACTCAAATTCTAAATAAATGCTAAATTGGGCTAAATTCATTTTATCTTGAACTGTAATGGTACATCATTATAGGGTTGGTTTTTTGCTGTTCTATAATGCTTATTGTTGATCCGTGCGCGACTAGCTTGGCTTTTTGTGCTTGATAATCCTGATATCCCTTAACGATCGTATATCCAATGCCTAAGGTTGAACCGGTAATACCAATAAGCGCAAATAAGTGATTTCCTACAAAAGTTAGTAAGCCCACTGCAGTGGCAAATAAGCCTGTGGTCAGAAAGGCAACCAAATGGTCATGACGAGCTCGTTTATCCCCTGTGTTGTTATGATAAATAGTTGAGATCAGATGAATCAAGCTGTTAAAGCTGAGTAAGGTAATGAATATTGTGGGTGCAAGCGTAGTATAGACAGTGCCGATGGTGATGGTGGTAATGCCACACCACTGTGGCGACTGTGTCATGTAAGGCGCGAAATAAATAGCGTATTTGATAATTTTGCTGTTTGGCGTGGTGCCAGCATAAAATGGTTGACGACATCAGTTAAGGCAAGAAAAGGGAATAAAAAGAATCGTAGAGATTGAAATAAGACAGGATCTTGTAACAAGAGCTTCTAATTTTCCTTTAGGAAAGCTGAAAAAAACACCATAAAGCCTAGGTTATTGGCTATATTATTAGTAAGAGTAATTTTTTGATGTGTGTACATAGTTATGTCTTCTGATTTCCATATTCAAAAACTTAACTATTAAGTATAGGATACCTTGGATTTTGTCATTAAACAATAATCATTCTGTCATCCAGTGGTTTAAACTCAATAAATTGGTAGGCTAGCGCTTAAGTTTGTATAAGTCTACATACTGCTGGAATTTTTGCTTATCTGCCTCAGTTAATTCTTCATCATCTTTTTTTCCACCAAAAAAGGTTGTGGGGTTTAAAACGTTCAGAGTAATATTCTTCCTATACCCATCCCATGTATCTGCCACGTTCATATGTTTCACAAATTGATAAGGAAGAACCTGGGGGTTTTGAGTTTTTGGTTTTCCCTGGCCTGTTATTTGCGGAGCAGCAAGGACTGCATTAATTGCCTTATTAACTTTCATAGCGCCGCTAATAGCTATATATAAAAAATCCCTGTTCCGTAAGTCATCTTCTCTCTCAGAAACTGTTACAGGAGCTCTTTGACTTTGGGTTTCAATTTCTCTATCCTTTGAAATTTTCTCTTCTGCAGGACCTCGCTCTCTAGGAGGATCAATTTGTTCTTCATATAAGTCATTTTGAAGTGCATTTAAGAACACGGGTTCGTATTGTTGGAGAAGAACATCTTTTACAAGAGGGTTGCTGTCAATATCTTGAATTTCGTAATGATTAAATAGTTTTTGAGATCGATGATCCACGATAATTTTCTTTATAATCTCCACAGTGACTTTCTTTGCAGGACCAAAGTCAAAGAGGTCTTTATAATCTTCTTCGGCCTGATAGGAAATAGATAAAGTAAGTTTTTTGTCGTGTGTTCTACCAAAATCCACATCAGGAGGGGGTTCGGTGTTAAATTGCTGATTTCTCGATTTTGCCTTGTCTTGTTTAGCCATGAGCCTTTTCATAAATATGGAGGCTTGACCTACTGTCATAGGTGATCTTCTTTGCAGCGTGGCTTCAGCTTCTTGTACCGCTCTCTGGGTTCCTGGATTTTCCTCCATTTTCCGGGCACCCCATAAGTAGGTTGCACCTGCTCTCAGGAGTGCATTCACCCAAATAAGCGGTGCTGCTACGATCAAGCTTAATCCTCGAATGCTCCCTGCTACAAAACCCACGATGGCGGCTGATAAAATGTAAAAAGCTTCTTGTACAATGTGCATGGCTGCAGCTTTGTTATTTTTCTTAAAAGCATAATAAGGAGCTTCATATAAGAGCTTATATAGAAAAGCAGAAGGAGCGAATATTAAGTGTCTCACTGCAAAAAACGAATCAACAACTCCTTGAAAAGGTTTCTTAAGGTCTTTTTTAAAATAGGCCCAGGTCTTGTAGCGAGTAAAACTATCAAAAAAATCTTTGCCCATACTAACAAAGAGGAGAGCGATTTCAGGATAAGTCCAGGCAAATGGAGACAGCCAGCCAATATATTCTTTTTCGTGCTCAACCTGTATTTTTTTTAAAATAGCTCTGAGTTTTCGTAGCATCATTGAAGCGTGCTCTCACATGTTAGAAGGTATTATATTTTATATTGCATTTTAATATATAGTCAAATTGATGATTTTTGGTGCAACGATATGAAAGACTGGAGAGATTATATCCTACTGTTTCCTGCTTGAGCTCATCAAGAGTAACCATAGAGACTTGCGGCCTATGATGAAATATATTGGCGGGCGTGTTAGCTAAATTGGGTTTGGGTTTATTTTGAGGCTCTTGCACAAAATAAGACGCTAAGCCAAGTTCAGCTTGCTTGTCTCTTGTTAGCTCAGAGAGCAGGCCTTCTTTTTTTGCTTTTTCAACACAACGGACAAGAGGGCGCTCGCATTGCCAGGGGTCATAAAGGTAACAGTCTTTGCTGAAGGAACTTCTTGAGCAAGCTTAGTCAGAAATTAAATCTGATACATAAACTGTTTTGTCTAACAGCGATTCATTTTGAATGGCATGAAAATTAAAAACCAAGGTGGCTATGATTTATTTATCCATTGTCGCGCTAAGCACCATAATCCGGCCAGACCCTGCTTTCTTAATAAGAGCATCCTCTGAATAACGTTCATTCATTTTTTTAAGGGCTGCTGCATCTGGCAGACTGGGACGCGCCAGTAATCTATTTTTTTGGAATTTTGCAATAGCAACACAATTTTTTAGATCATTAAGGGGTTGTTGGCTTTCTATATTAAAACAGCAGAATTTATCCTGTATGCTACTGCCGCTGCGGTATTCTACCTATTTTTCAGGTATAAAGTCTGCACAGCGATCAAAAAGATCAGCTGGTTCAGTGTATAAAGCCTCCGGGTTTCGTTAATGAATTGCTAGTAATTGCTCTAGATTGACGGTGTTGTAAGAATTGTTTGTTTCATGGGCTATTATCAGAGGAAAAGCTCTGTCGCGAGAGAAGGGTTCAGGTTTTACTTCGGTAGCATTTGCTTGTGCAAGAGCATCACGATTATAAATGAAAATGCCAGCACCTTGCTGAGTCAGTTTATATTGTTTCATTCGCTCGCAAAAATCTTGTTCTTCTTTAGTATCACTAGAGCTTGAAACAAATTGTAATTCACTAGCTAATTTTTCTAAGTGCATAATATTAACCTGTAGTTGTATATTTATTCTTTAGTTTACAGTTCAAGAAAGGTTTAATGCCTTGCTCAATCCTCACAAATTCAGGATAAATTTCAAGCATTGTGCTGCCTTAGCGAGGGGACGGTGCCTTGCTTACAATCGATACTAGATAGTCTGTTCTATCACTGAATAAGGATGGAGTGTGACCTCTCTTTAATATTTGGAATAAAGTTCGATTATGTTGGCTATGTAGTTTATAATTTGAAATTAAATCACTACCGATAAAACTTAAATTATTAAGAGTTGTTTGCTCGGTAGCTGATAAATTGTCTAATTTAGTCCTTTGCCATTTTCCGTTTTGATATCCGTGGATGCTAAATTCACGCCCTTTTTTTATTAAAATAGGCATACGTTCGTATGTGTTTGACTTTTGGGTAATTAGCAAATTATCTTCTGATAATTTTGTTCCTGTCTGTAGCTGCAGTAAAATAAGGCCTCTTTCACTAACCTCACTAAATAGATCCGATGCATAAATTATACGACGTTCTGGAGTCATGGGATTTATTTGTTTTGGATTTCCCAAATAATCTGGATGGTAGTAGGGTATAGTAATGCGACGAAACCAGCTAGTGCTTGCATTAAGGCGTCGACATTTTTCCTTTTGTTGTTCAGATAAACCAAGCCATCCTTCTGGGTTATTTTTAATTTTTTGCTTTTCTCGGTATAATTTTTGCATGGCCTCTTGCATTGAACTGTTGATTGCCTCGCGCTGTTCTTTCTTAAATTCATCGGGAAAAAGGCTGTCATGGATAACAGCAGCTTTATATTTTTGAGGATAAGTTTTATTGATAATCTCAGGATTTTTTCTCGTTTTAGCCCATGAAAAGCCACGTATGGCTTGTTTGGCGAGGCTATCGAATAAGCCAGGCATTATACCAATTCCAATAACAATGTTTAAGCAGCAACGGTAAGTGGGCTAACCACGGGAGTTAATAGTATCCCTATTGTAGGAACGGCAATAACCATTCCCAATACAGTTGAAATTAGTCGTATGCCTGCTCGTATTTCATTATTAACATCATTCCTGCTGTAATCATCAGGCTTTCTATTGTGGTTATCATTGGAGTTTAACTGATTGAGTTTAGAGCTTAAATTTATCGTCCAATAAAAAGAGGGGCTTGTTGCATAAATCAATTTTTTAGCGAAAACACCCTATTTTTAACTACAGGTCATTCTCTGATGAAATTGGGTAGGCCTAATTGATTCATTTTATTCAGCATATAGCAACGTAAAGCTA